>Ga0208882_1000158_pt1 | contig 38212 bp, 35 predicted proteins | sample LakWasMet14_LOW5_2_FD_183862 | JGI IMG/M metagenome (GOLD analysis project Ga0208882, IMG submission 183862) | Freshwater sediment methanotrophic microbial communities from Lake Washington under simulated oxygen tension - Sediment Metagenome... | ecosystem: Environmental > Aquatic > Freshwater >...
CTCTGGGAGAACCGAAATTTCGTGTAGCAGAAGGACCGATCTCCCGAACAAACCGTGCTGATCTCGGGCCTAACGCTGACCTGAACCCCGTCGAGTTCGATCACCGCGCCGCGCCGAATAATGCTATGCGTTCCAGCCGGGGGGCGCGCGTCGGGAGCGATCTCACAGAAGCGCCTGAGCATTTCGGCGTTGTTGTTGAACCGGGTGACTTGGTTGCGACTCACTGCTTCGCGCGACCGTAGCTGATCGGCGGAAGCCCGGAGTGCGCGAACGTCGTATTGGCCGCCTTTGAACGCGCCGAGCACCGAGTTTTGAGCGCTCTGGTAGTAGGGTGCTCGAAACGGATTTCCGTTCTTCTGATCTCGCAGAATACCCGCCTTCTTCGCAGGCGAAGCGAACACAAACTCGCCGAGCTGGTTCGATGAAATTCGCGGCCGATCCTGAAAGGGTGGAGGTTGGTTCATAGTGGGCCGAGGGCTTTGCCTTTCTCAAAAATCGCCGCGCCAAGTCCCATGTGGTATGAGCCGTCAACCTCGACCTCACCTTCGATGGCCAATCTTTTTATTGTGATGGCAGCCAGGGCCTCATCGTCCATGGGAAAGAAGGCACCCTCGGGTTCAGAGAACAGGAAAAAGTCCCCGAAGTGCGCGTTGCAGTGGGGACAGATGTTCATGAAATAGTCCGCATCCGCCATGCGCGACCGGCGTTTCTCATAGTGCGGGTGGACCGCTCGAATCATGTTGAACAGGTTATCGGGCAAACCCGAAACGTTGCTTACCAAGATAGGTTCCGATTCTTCGGACTCATCTTCACCGTCGTCTGAGAACTTGGAGCACGAGAGAGCGACGACCGGCGCGACTTTCCCGCATCGGTAACAGGTCTCCCTGCTGGTCAGCAGGTAGATCGGGGCAGTGAGGCGAAGTTTTCCCATGATGGCAGTGAAGAGCCTAGCGCTTTCGGAGAACCACCCACGCGACGCCAATGAACACGACAATCGCAACGACAGCGCGTAGCTGATCGCTAAACGGATGTCCGATCACCACCTCGTTTGCAGAATGCTCACAGTTGTTGCTGATTGGATCGTATTCGCGCGGCCGTGAGAGCTTGGCGCGGACTCGGCCAATGACCGTCAAAGAATCGGCGTTCTTGGGCTCAATCCGAACGGGCTCCCCTTGGGCAAATTCCGCCACAGATGAGATGTGCTCACCCCGGCCAGGAGCATTGTGGAAGACCGCGCCGCCACCCATCCATACACCAACGTGGGTGACGCCGAGAAGCTTCGGGCGGAGCAGGAAATCGCCGACATTCAGAGCATTCATCGGCGTAAATTACTTTTTGCCCCGGTTGTAGGGGCGCTGATTGGTCGGAGCCAACGAGACGCCCTTTTGCGATGCCTGGGTGTAGATCGCGCTCTCCGTCCGGCCTATCTTGAGGCCGATGACGCGGGTTGGAGTATTCTGTGCCGCCAAATTTTTGAGTTGGGCGACGTCTTTGGGTGTCCAGGCCTTTCCGCTGTTTCGATCACTGAGTGACATGGTGTTTGTAGTTGATGGTTTGTCTTTGCTCCCGCCCGAAAAGCGGAAGGGTGGTTTGCAACCTCGATAAGGTTCTTTTTAAGGAACCTAGTCAAGCCTTTTGGTTTGCTATCACGAACCTCGGGGCTAATTTCGTTCTATGGCACACCTAGGCGCGAAAATCCGTGCCCTCCGAACAAACAAGAAAATCACCCTTCCAACGCTCGCGGAGCGTGCGGGCATCTCGAAGGGACTGCTGTCGAAAATCGAGACTGACGAGACAAGTAACCCGTCCGTCTCGACGCTCTACAAAATTGCGGAGGGGCTTGAGCTGACGATCGCTGAGATCCTCGGAACCGAACAGCTGACCGTGAAGCGCGTTGCTCCCGATGAACACGCTGACTGGCGTAAAAAGCTCGCGGCGGCGTTCAAGGGTAAGGAACTCGACCCTGACATCCTAGGCGCGATGCAACTCCTCCGAAATCGCAAGGCGACCAAGGCGGACGACATCGAGCACTGGAAGTTCCTCTATACCAGTATTGAAAAGAGCTTTAAGGACTAACACTCGTCGGCTTAGCTTCGCGGTATGTCCCAGCATGCCACCGCCAAGCACCCTTCGGTTGCCGCGTTGCTTCAAAAGTATCCTGGGAAGTCCGATCCAAAGGAGGTTATCCGAGACCTGGCACGAGCCAAGGTGGCTCATGCCAAGCTCCACGGCTGGAGCGGGCCTCCGTTTTGCGCCAAAGTGTTCGCCAGCATTCTCGGCATCAGGTGCAAAGAGGTAAGCCACGATATCGGGGGCGACGGCCGACTACTCGTTCAACGAAACGGCAAACCCCTCATCGAATTCGCTGCTGGCCGTATGCCCGAACGGCAGCGGTTCACGATCTTCCACGAGTGTGCCCATACACTCTTCCCCGACTACGGCGTTTATAGCACCGTTCAGCATCACGCGCCCGAGAAGGCACAGCCCGATCCAGACAGAGAATTCGAGAACCTTTGCGATGTAGCCGCAGCCGAGATGCTCTTTCCGCAAGAGGATTTCGAGCGTGACCTCCTACAGTTGCCTCCCACTGGTCTCCAGTCCGTCCATACGTTGCGAGCGCGATACGAAGCGTCGATTGATGCCACAGTCTATCGCACGCTCAGCTTCGAAACCCGCGTGCCGCTGGCGGCTGTATTCCTGACAGACCAAAAGAAGCACTTCGAGGGCGACGGACCACTTTGGGTCAACAGCCTCAGCCGTAACACCCGATTCAGACCGTTTATCTGGCCCGGCACAATCCCTCCTGACGACTCCGTGGTTCACACATGCCTACGCAGCGGGGAAGACAGCCCAAAATGGGTTCGTGAAACTTGGACCGTGAAGGGTGAACCCAAAACGTGGTTAGTGCAGGCGGCGCGTCTCCCGGTGATTCCGCAAACTCCCTCGTATCCCAAAGTCGTCGTCTTGGTGACGCTTCCATCGTAAGGAGAAGATCATTTCCATGCCTCGACGGGGAAAGGCCTTTCCCCGCGGTCGAGTCTGCGTCTCGACCTCCCCATTCTAGCGGGGACACCCCGCAACGCCCCGACGCCGGCCAAGGCCGGCTTGGTTAGCGCGAGCGGGACCGGCCACCGCTCCGGTGTTCCGCTCCGACTGCGGCTCCGGCCACTCGTTGCGGACGGAGACGGCTTGGTTGTTCGCCTCACCGCCCGCGATGCGGGCACCCGCTGAGTCTCACCCATCGCTTCGCTCCGGGCTGTTACGCTCCGCTTCACGACGCCATCTCCGTGCTGCCGCACTCCGTCCGCGCTCAGGGCCGCCTCTGGCGATTCGTCGTCCGAGCACGACCATTCGCCAGGATCGCTCCCGGTCGCAGGCTCTCCGGTCGCGACACCGGCGGCCTTGCCGCGCTCCCGCCGGCGCCGACTCCTTCCTCCACTCACGGCCTGTCGCCTTCGCTCCGCTCCCACACCTGCGCGCCGTCCGTTCCCACTCGACCCGAAGGGTGACGCTCAGACGCCGCTGGGCTGCCGATGCTCGCTCTCGTTGCACCGCTCGCGCATCCGTAGTTAGCGAAGCCTGTCCCCTGTGGGCTGCCTAATTGTAGCACCTGCGCCGGCTGGCGGTCGGCGGCGCGAGCGCCTTCGCCCGTCCACGCCTCAAGGTATTGCTCGCTGCGCTGCGCTCCACCTTGCGCGACGGTGCTGATCGTCGGCATCCCTCCGGGGCGGCCGATTTTCGGTTCGGCTCGGGTTGGGGTCCGCGTGGCGCGGCCCGCCACTATGCGCCCTCGTTGGGGCGCTCCAGAACAAGGAAAGTTATGAACTCGATTGAATCCGTTCCCGTTGCTCCCGCTCGCGTCTTCAAGGCGCTTACGTCCGATGACCTCCGCCGCTGCGCTCCCTCGATCTTCGCCGAGCACGCCCGGCCGGGGGTGTCGTCCCGCTACACGTTCGTTTCCACCCAGCAGGTCGTTGCCCTGCTTGGCGCGGAGGGTTGGGAGCCGGTGAAGGCTTCGGAACAGCGGGTCAGGTTGGAGGACCGCCTCGGTTTTCAGATGCACGAAATCCGCTTTGCCCGGCGGGTTGACCTAGAGGCCGGGGCCTTTCAGGTCGGCAACACCCGCCCGGAAATGATCCTGCAGAACGCCCACGATGGCAGCCGGGCCTACCGCATCGACGCGGGCCTGTATCGGTTGGTGTGCCGCAACGGTCTGACCGTAGCGGATGCCGACTTTGCCCATGTCTCGATCCGGCACGTGGACGTTTCCGCCGACGCCTTCGCCAAGGCGGCGCAATCCGTGGCCGAGAACACACCTCGCGCGCTGGAGGCGGTGGCCAAATGGCAGGGCGTGCAGCTCCCGCAGGCCACCCGGGTGGAGTTCGCCCGGCGCGCGGCGGGCCTTCGTTGGGATGCCGATCAGCCGGTCATGAAGCTCCTCAGCCCTGAGAAGCTGCTGACGCCGGTGCGCTACGGCGATGCCGCCACGGACCTCTGGACCACCTTCAACGTGGTTCAGGAGCACCTGATCCGGGGAGGTGACCGCTACATGGGTTACACCGCCGACATGGGCATCCGCCGCAACCGGACACGTCCGGTGGGTGGCCTGAGCGAAGGCCAAAAACTCAACAAGGCGCTCTGGAGTCTCGCGAGCGAGTTCGCGAACAACTGAGTCCCACACGGGGAGCGGCCTGCGGGCCGCTCCCTTTCTTTCGGGAGGCCTGATCCCCTGTTTCCGGTAGGCGCGCTCGCGTGCCAGGCTCACGCGAGCCGCTTCAATCAGCGGCGCCGGTCAGCACGACGCTGACCGGCGCATTCACAATCCAACGAAAATCACCATGAACAACGGCACCTCCGAAGCGCCCACCACCGCACGCACCCCCCGCACCACGACCACCACCGACGAACTCGACACCCTCAAACGCGAGCTGATGAAAGCCGAGGTGCGCCTCGCCAAAGCCCGCGCCACCGTCACCACCGCCGAGATCGACATCAAGGTTCTGAACACGCGTTTGAAAGCCGTTGCCCGATAGCGCGGGTTACCTTCGCAACCAGAAGCTACTACAGCTCAGCGGAAAGCCGCATCGGGGAGATTATACCACGAGCAGCGACGGTTGGCCACACGCGGCTAAGGTATTAGCGCAGCGTCCAAGGTCAGAGGTTGTGACAGCATCGTTGGCACAGTGGGTTCCGCGGCATAGGACAGCGCCGTAACCAGCGTCAGCCCCAGCAGAGCCGGACGGGTGAATCGGAATAGTGAAGGCATGTAAAATATTCTGGGCGAAGGGATGCGCATAATTCGAAATACTGGATTCTACGGCCTTAAGTGTTGGCGAAACCAGCTTACGGTATCGTCGATGTAGGCGTGGGGCAGAATATGCCCACTATCAAAGAACTTGAGCTGCTTGGCTGTGCCGGGCACGAGAGCGACCAAGCCGGCCGCCTCTTCGACTGAAAAGTAGATGTCTTGGCGGGCCATGAGAAACAACAGTGGTTTGCCATCCAGTGCGCGGGCATCGATCTCCGGAGCAATGGCAGCGAGGCGCGCGCGATGAGGGGAGAACACCGTGGTCGGTTTGATCATCGGTGGCGCAACACAAATAACGCCAGCCTTGAGGCGGGGTTCGGCGGCAACCAGGTTTGTCGCAGCGACACCGCCCATGCTGTAACCAAAAACGGCGCTGTGGCTTGAGCTGATTTCGGTTCGCGTGTTTAGATAATCAAGCGCCCGCCGGTAGTCGGCGGTCGTCCGAAAAATGAGATCTCTAAATCCGTGTCGCCAGTTGCCCGCGATCGCAGTATTCGTGGAGTCGGCCAAGTCCGCTGGCATCCGGTGTTCGCCGAAGGAGCCGGCATCAAGCATGAAGACCGCAAAGCCGTTCTCCAACAATCGGGGCACCAAAGGCCCGGTGGGATTCTCTGCGCTCCACCACGCATCCTTGTTGGCGCCGGCGCCATGCAGAACGAGAATGCACGGGTGCGGCAAGCCAATCACTTTTGGCAGAGCAAACCAACCAGCGATCCGTTCTCCCGTGCAGCCCGTAAACACGACTTTTTCGCGCGCGTAGCCGAGCATCAGGCCCTGGTCCACAATCTGGGCGTCGAGTGGGATGCTGACGTTATAATCGAAAGACCGCACGAGAGAGTGGGCTCACCGAACAAAAGAAATACCGGCTCGAACGGTTTCGGATTTAGTGCGATACGAGAGCAGACTTTCGCCATAGCCGTTGAAGTATTGCACCAGGAAATACGTCCCGAAATTCAGGAGGCGCGTGCGCACTGGCATTGTCAGATCCAGTTGAACCGATGCGTGGTCGAAGTTTTTTCCCGCCCACGTGGTGACGGCCAGGGCCGGACCGTCGGTCCGACCCAACACAAGTTGGAGCCGGCCGTAGCCGCGGTAGTCGTCGATGCCAGGATTGTTGCCGAGAGTGCCGACATAGGCAAAAAGCTCGGGTGCCACGATCAAGTGCCAGCCGTCGAGGCGGCCGAGTGCGAGGCCGCTCCGGACGTAGACGACGTTCAAGCTGCGCGAAATCGGGCCATCGCGGCCGTTCGATTCGTGCTTGTAGGCCGCCTGCCATCCCAGCCAAGTGAGCCAGCCATCGCTTCGGTCCGGCTCGGGCGCAAGCGCCTGATAGATGATCTCCGGCATATAGCTCGTGTCGTAGAATGGACTGGAATCCGCGTCGATGTCCCAGAGCGAGCGCTGCGTGAAGCCGAACTGCAGCGTCCGGGTCATGCGCTGCGGCCCGCCTTTGCCGAACTCGAGCAGCTTGTATTTGAAGCTGAACTGGAATTTCGCGGCGGGCGCGTCCGGACCATAGATGAAGTAGATGGGCTCGTGCGTATCCAACCGGTTGATGAACGTCTGGCGCAAGGCGGCTGCGGCTGGCTGGGATCGGCCGAGTATCGCGACGGGGCGTTGCGCGCCGCGGGTGGTGGCAATGCGCGGTGCGGACGGCGCGGTGGCATCGACTTCGAGAGCGGACCGGACGACACCGGCGTCGGCGAGTGAGACATCCAACGTCGTCAGGCCGGGCGCGGCACTCTGCGTAATTTCTAGAATGTAACTGCGAACCGCGAACGAGCCGGCGGCGATCCGCGGCTGCGTCCCGGTAGCGTCTTCGGCGCGCAACTCGACGGTTGCTTGTTCCGTCGTATTTCTGAGTTGTCCGGTCAGCGTCGGCGGAAATGCAACTGCGACGTCGCCCGGACCTCGGTTTAACGCAGCGAGCTGCACCTCGATACGAGAGCCGGGCGCAACGCGGGCGATGGGAACATGCAGGCTATACAGGACTTCGCTCTCTGCACCATGGGATTCGGTCGCGTTGCCTATGGCGAGCAGGCCGAGAAGAACGTGCATCAGAACGGGCGCAACGCGGAGCCGAGGATTATAATATCTGGCGAGAACTTGGCGGACATTTGTGCGAAGAGGACGGACTCGCTCGCCTATCCACAACAACCCGCCAGCAGCCGACCACGGCCCAAGTGAATCTGTGATGCCGAGACGCGAGGTCGGCAGCAACCAGCGGTTCCAGGTTCCAGGCAAATCTTCGGGGACGTCGTGTCTACGAGTGTCCATCGTCAGTGTCGGTGGCTACCACCACGATCAGCAGGACCAGAATTGCCACCACGAGGATCATACCCGGGAATGCGCGACGTTTTTCGGGTATCGGCTCCAATATGATGCCAACTGGGGACGCATGAATTAACGGCGGATCGGTTAACGGGGCACTGTAAGGACATCCTCAAGAGAGCTCGGCGGAATGGGTCGTGATACCCGCCGTCGGAGCTGTCCCCAACACGCTGGCGAGAAGTTCGAGGCGCGGCGCAGGCTCGCCAAGCGAAGCGAGGGAAACATAGCGGGGTTTCTCAGGAAATGCGGCGGGAGCAGGAGACGCTGACGCGATGCCCAGTGTGAACGGAGCGGCGAAATGCACGGTGCGGAGGTCGTGCAGGTGATGGCGTCCGACCGGCAGACGCAGCCCGGCGCCGGTCGGGCTCTCGACGCGAAGGGTGACAGGCAGATCGTGCTCGCCCGGCACCGCCGCCGACGCGACGGCGAGAGGGAGCACATAGACGGCCGCCTGCCCCGCGGCCAGAAGCAGGCTGCAAGTTTGGGCTTCGTCGAGCCCTAAAGCAGCATGCGGCCCGAAGCGAAATTGGACGATGCGTTGCCGGGACGCATAGTTTTCGAAAAAGAAAAGTACCCGGGTGGCCGAGCCGGCGGCGAGTGAGTCCGGGGAAAAAAACACGGTGGCCGCGACATCGCGGCAGGTGCAGATGATATCGAAGCCGAGCACGTCCGTGAGCACGGCGTGCGAACGCTGCGCGGCGGCCTGACCGCGGAAGCGCCCGATCAGATTCCATAATGCCCAGAGGGCCGCGGCGCTGGAGAGCAGCGCGGAGAGGCCGGCCCACAGGTGCATTCCTTCGCGCCAGAGGACGAGGCCGCCGCCCGCCGCCGAGATGGCGCAGAAAATCGCGACGAACAACGCGAAGGGTCCGCCGCGGAAGCGCGGGCCAATATCAGGAGTCGGATCGGCCGGTTCGGCCGTGAGAAGATTGAGCGGTTTCATCGTGCGAAGGTTCAAAGCGGCCGATGACGGAGATAGCCGGTCCTGGCGGCATGGACCAGGCCGACGAGGATGAGCGATTTCACGACGGCCCCGGCGAGCAGGGTGCGGGGCTCGAGCAGACCAAGAGCACCGTGGACGAGCAGAAACGCGACGACGGCTGTCATGGCGGCGCGGAACGGCGCATAGCGCGCCCAGCGCCACAGGAGCACGAGGGCCGCCGCCAGCACGACCTCGGCCGCGAGTTCGACGCCGGGCGCCACCCCCGGTCGTGGGGCCGAGCCGAGCACGCGCTGATTGATCAGAACGAAGAGCGGATGGAGGCCGCTGAGAAGCTGGACGAGGCCAGCGACGAGAATCCAATCGCGGCCCGAGAGGAGCTGCTGCTCCTGCGCTGACCGCCGTTGCGCCAGGCGAAGGCGATGCAGAAGTTCCGGGGGGATCATAGAGAATGAACTGACGATGGCGATTGTGCGGTTTGAGCGGCCAAAGCCTCGCCCGCGAGCCGCAGGCGCTCGCAGATCCGTTCGAACGCCGCGAGATCGCCAGGCGGCAGCGGGCGCACGATCTCGCTAGCCATCGTCAAATAGAGCGAAGCGGCCTCGGCGATCGCCTTCCGTCCCTTAGGCGTAAGATTCACCCAAATCATCCGTCGATCGGTGCGGGGATCGCGTCGACGGACGATCCATCCCTTACGTATGAGGCCATCGAGCACATCGGTCATGGATGCGCGGGTGATGGTGGCGTAGGGGGCGAGCTGCGAAGGGGAAGAGGGCGCAGGATCGAGAGCCGAAAGAACAACCATCACCATGAACTGATGATCGGTCCACCCGCGTGGGCCGAAACTCCGCATGAAGCCGTGGTGGACGGCGCGTGCGGAGGCGGTGAACCGCGCCAGTAGCTCGCCCGACCGCGAGTCGTCGGGTAGCGGCTTGCCGGCGTTGCGCAAGCAGTCCTCCATGAACCCGCGCCAATTCGGTTCGCAATGAGGTTTGGGCCGTTGCGCAGATACCTTCATGGTGGGTCACCTGTTCATGGTCGGCTTCATGGTTGAGCCGTCGGAGTGTCGTTTTGCCAGCCGCCGCCGAGCGCGGAGTAGAGCGCGGTAAGGTTGGCCAACCGCGCGAGCCGTGCGTCGATGAGCGATTGCTCGGCCGCGAACTGCTCCTGCTGGGCGAGCAGCACGGTGAGATAGGGATCGACGCCGGCATCGAATCGCTGCTGCGTGAGCTCATAGCGGCGCCGGGCCGCGTTTACGCGCGCCTGTTGCGCGGCGATTGTTCGGCCGATAATACTGCGGACGGCGAGCGCGTCGGCCACTTCGCGAAACGCGTTCTGAATTGCCTGTTCGTATTGGGCGATCTCGATGCGCTGCTCGATCCATGCGACGTCGAGTTGGGCCTTGTTCCGTCCCCCGGCGAAGATGGGCAGGGTGATCGACGGCGCGAAGCTCCACCGACCGGAGCCGCTCTCGAACAGCCCGGACAATTCGGTGCTGGCGCTGCCGCCAAAGGCCGTGAGCTTGATCGATGGAAAGAACGCCGCCCGGGCTACACCGATGTTGGCGTTGGCGGCCTGCAGGACCTCCTCCGCCGCACGCACGTCGGGACGGCGGGCAAGCAGGTCGGCGGGCAGACCCGGAGGAAGGTCTTCCACGATGGCTTGGGTCGCGAGCGAACCAGCCGCAGGAAGGTCGGTGGGAAGCGGCGAGCCAACGAGCAAGACGAGTCCGTTGGCGAGCTGGGCAGCTCGCTGTTCAAGTGCCGCCACGCTTGCGCGGACGGCTTCCCGCTGGCCCTCGGCCGTGCGCAGGTCGAGTTCGGAGGTGACGCCGCCTTCGAAGCTCTGTTGATTGAGATCGTAGGATTGCTCGGCAGCCCGGAGCGTCTGGCGCGCGACTGCCAGTTGTTCGTCAGCGGCCAAGGCCGCCAAGTATTGGCGGGCAACCGCCGAGATAAGGGCGATCTGGGCGCTGCGGCGGGCCTCCTCGGTCGCGAGGTATTGATGCAGCACCTGATTGCGCAGGCTCATGACGCGACCGAAGAAATCGATTTCGTAGGACGGAATTTGCAGCCCTACCTCGTAAACTGAACCGGTGACGGGTTGGCCTGTCGGGCTCAAGGTTGCCGGCGTCCGCTGGCGGACCGCATCGCCGGTGGCGTCGAGGCTGGGGATCAGGACGGAGCGCTGGATGCCGTAGATGGCACGGACGCGCTCGACGTTAAGGGCGGCGACGCGCAGGTCGCGGTTGTTTTCGAGGGCCAGCTGGATGATGCCGCGGAGGCGCGCGTCGCCGAAGAACTGCTGCCAGGCGAGGTCGGCGGCCGGAACGGCGGCCGGGGTCGAGGCGGTCGAGGCGTCGAGAGGATACGTCGCGGCGACAGGGGCCGCCGGGCGCTGATACTTCGGCGCGAGTGAGCAGCCGGAGAGCAGCGTGAAGCCGGCGGCGAGCAACTTGATGGTGGGTCGGAGCAGAGTCATGGCGTTGCCGGATCTTAGCGTTGCTCGGTGGTATTGGCCGGTTTCACCCGGAAGAGCCGGGCGACGACGACGTAGAACACGGGGATCAGAAAGATGGCGAGGAAGGTGGCCGCGAGCATGCCGCCGAGCACGCCGGTGCCGACCGAGTTCTGCCCGCCGGAGCCGGCGCCGCGAGCGATGGCCAGTGGCAGCACGCCGAGGCCGAACGCGAGCGAGGTCATAATGATGGGACGCAGGCGCTGCCGACACGCGAGAAGCGTCGCTTCAACCAGGCTCATGCCGCGATCATAGCCCTCGCGCGCAAACTCGACGATCAGGATGGCGTTCTTCGCCGACAAGCCGACCACGGTGAGGAGCCCGACTTGGAAATAGACGTCGTTGTTGAGCCCGCGCAGGGCAACCGCGAGCACGGCACCGAGGATGCCGATCGGCACGACGAGCATGACTGAAAACGGCACGGCCCAGCTCTCATACAGCGCCGCGAGACACAGGAAAACAACCAGCAGAGAAATGGCATACAGAGCAGGAGCCTGGGCACCGGACTGCTTCTCTTCGTAGGAAAGGCCGGTCCACGCGAGGTCGAAGCCGGGCGGCAGCTTACGGGTGAGTTCTTCCATCGCGTTCATCGCCTCGCCCGAACTGCGGCCCGGTGCCGCCTGGCCCTGGATCGTGATGGCGGGAAGGCCGTTGAAACGCGCCAACAGCGGAGAACCGAAAGTCCAGTCTCCCCCGGTGAAGGTCGTGAGGGGCACCGGTTGGCCCGCGGAATTTGGCACATACCACCGGTTCAGGTCTTCGGGGTTCATGCGGAACGGCGCGTCCGCCTGCATGTAAATGCGCTTCACGCGACCGCGGTGGCTGAAATCGCCGATGTAGGAGGAGCCCCACGTCGCCGCCAGCGTCTGATTGACGAGGCCGAGCGGCACGCCGAGCGCGGAGGCTTTTTCTTCATCGATGTCTAGCTTGTATTGGGCGACATCGTCGAACCCGGTGGGGCGGGCGTTCACAATGCGCGGATCGCCGGCGGCGAGGCCCAGCATTTGGCCGCGGGCCTGCATCAGCGCCTCGTGCCCTTGGGCCGAGCGGTCGATGAGCTGGTATTCGAAGCCGTTGGCCGTGCCCAACTCGATGATCGCCGGCGGGGGGAACGCGAACACCAAACCTTCGCGCAACTGCGCGAAATAACCGGCCGCGCGTCCCGCGATTGCCATGACTTTTTGGTTCTCGGACTGCCGCTCCTCCCAGTCCTTCAGCTTCACGAAGCCCAAGCCGGCATTCTGTCCACGGCCACCGAAACTGAACCCGGCGACCGAAAAGACCGACTCCACCGAGTCCTTCTCCTGCGTGAGAAAGTGATCGGTTACCTTTTTAAGAACCGCGCTGGTCTGCTCCTGCGTGGCGCCGGCGGGAAGCAGCACCTGCATCATGAGGACGCCCTGGTCTTCGTCGGGCAGGAACGAAGATGGGATGCGCAGATAGACGACGCCCATGGCGACCAGAATGGCGGCATAAACCAGAAGCGACCGCCCCCAGCGCCGGACCGACCGGTCGACGCCGCCGACGTAGGCATCGGTGGCGCGGCCAAATCCACGGTTGAACCAGCCGAAGAAGCCCCGTTTCTCGGCATGATGGCCCTGCGGAATGGGCTTCAGCAGAGTGGCGCACAAGGCGGGAGTAAGCGTTACCGCGACGAAGACCGACAGCACCATGGCCGACACGATCGTGATGGAAAACTGCCGGTAGATGATCCCTGTCGCCCCGCCGAAGAAGGCCATCGGAATGAAAACCGCCGAGAGCACGATCCCGATGCCCACGAGCGCGCCGGTAATCTGGTCCATCGACTTTCGGGTCGCTTCCTTCGCGGAAAGGCCCTCGTCGGCCATAAGGCGCTCGACGTTTTCAACAACAACGATGGCGTCGTCCACCAGCAGGCCGATGGCCAGCACCAGGCCGAACATGGTCAGCGTGTTGATCGTGAAGCCGAAGGCCGCCATGCAGGCGAACGTGCCGAGGAGCACGACCGGAACGGCGATGGACGGGATGAGCGTCGCGCGGAAATTCTGAAGGAAGAGATACATCACCAGGAAAACCAGGATGACGGCCTCGATGAGGGTCTTGACGACTTCTTCGATGGAGAGGCGGATGAACGGAGTCGTGTCGAACGCGGCAGAGTATTTCAGGCCAACCGGGAAGAACGATTCCTGCGAGGCGAGGAAGGCGTTGAGCTGCCGGACGGTTTCCAGCGCGTTCACGCCGACCGTCGGCCGGATGGCCAGACCTGACGACGCATGGCCATTGAAAAAGGCGTCGATGGCGTAGTTTTCTCCTCCGAGAGCGATGTGCGCAACATCGCCCAATCGAACCGTGCCACCATCGGGATTCGTGCGGAGCAGCACGTTGGCGAACTCCTCGGGAGATTGCAGTCGGCTGCGCGCCGTCACGGTGGCATTGAGCCGCTGCCCGGGCACCGCCGGGCTGCCGCCGAATTGCCCGGCGGAAACCTGCGCGTTTTGCGCGGTCAGCGCGTTGGAGATGTCCGCGACCGTGACGCCGTAGTTCGTCATCTGGTCCGCATTGAGCCAGATGCGCATGGCATACTGGCTGCCGAACACAATGGTCTCGCCGACACCGGGGATCCGGCTGATCGGCTCCTTTAGGTTCGAATTCAGGAAGTCCGAGATGTCGTCGCGGGTCAGCGACTCGGCTTCAGAATAAAACCCATAAACGACCAGGAAGTTACGGACGGATTTCTGCACCCGCACGCCGAGATTTTGGACTTCCTGCGGCAGCAGCGGAATGGCGAGTTGGAGCTTGTTCTGCACCTGCACCTGAGCGATGTCCGGATCGGTGCCGGAGCGAAACGTGATGGTGATGGTCGCGTTGCCGTCGGAATCGCTCGTGGTCTGCATGTAGAGCACGTTGTCGATGCCGGTGAGATTCTGCTCGATGACTTGGGCGATGGTGTTCTCGACGGTTTCGGCCGAGGCGCCCGGATAGGTGGCAGAGATCGCGACCTGGGGCGGAGCGATGTTCGGATACTGCCCAACCGGGAGGTTGCGGATCGAGAGCAGGCCCGCGCCGACAAGGAACAGGGAAAGCACCCACGCAAAAACGGGACGGTCGATGAAAAATCTGGCCATGTGGAAATTGGGACGAGACGGAGAGGCTCGGACGGCAAGCCCGCGTCAGCGATTGGAGTCGGCGGGTTGTTTCGCGGCGGTGGGCAGTTGCTCCGCTGGCGCGGACTGCTTCGCGGCCGAGTCGACAGGTTGCACGGGAACGCCAGGGCGGATGCGTTGGAGGTTCGAAACGATCACGCGATCTCCCGCGGCGAGCCCGGACTCCACGACCCATTGGTCGCCATATGCGCGACTCGTTTGAAGCGTGCGCAATTCGGCAGTGCCGTTGGCGGCGACGACGTAAGCGGTGGGGTCGCCGCGGTAGTTGCGCGTGACGCCCTGCTGGGGCACGAGCAGGGCCTGCGGGTTGAATCCTTCCTCGAAACGGGCGCGGACGAAGGTGCCCGGCAGCAGCCGGCCCTCGGGATTGGGGAAAAGGGCGCGCAGGGTTACCGAACCGGTGCTGCGATCCACGGTGATGTCCGAAAATTCCAACCGGCCGCGGACGGGATACTCAGTTCCGGCCTCCGTGAGAAGCGTTACTTCGGGCTGCCCCTGGCTATCCCGCTTCATTCGTCCCTCCTCGTATTCGTGGCGGATGCGAGCGACCTCCGAGCTGGGCTGCACGAGGTTGACGTAGATGGGATCGATCTGCTGGACCGTCGCCAGTAGCGTGGCCTGGCCGGCCTGCACATAGGCGCCCTCGGTGACTTCGGCGAGGCCGATGCGTCCGTCGATGGGCGAGAGCACCTTCGTATAGCCAACGTCGATCTCGGCCGTCTGGACTGCGGCCTTGGCGGCGGCCACCGCGGCCTCGCCGACACCCATCGCCGCCACCGCGTCATCGTATTGCTGTCGGCTGACGGCGTTGCTCGCAACGAGCGGTTTGAACCGCTCGGCCTGAAGCTTGACCGAAACAAGGTTGGCCTCGGCCCGTTGCAACTCGGCGCGGGCTCGGGCGAGCACCGCCTCATAGGGTGCCGGATCAATTTCGTAGAGCACGTCCCCCGTCTTTACTTCCGACCCCTCAGTGAACAGTCGCTTCAGAACAATCCCGCTGACGCGCGCGCGCACCTGAGCAATGCGTCGGGCGGCCGTGCGACCGGGCAACTCGCGCGTAAACGCGACCGGCGAAGGAGACAGCGTGACAACATCGACCTGGACGGGGCCGCCGGGAGGGAGCGGCGGAGCTTGGCGGGAGCAGCCAGTGGCCAGCAGGACCAATACGGCGGCGAGCGAAAGGAAGCAAGAGCCGGGCTTGAGCGGGAGCGAAGGGTGCATCGGGAAGAGAATTCGTGGGATGTTCAGAGACTCGGATCAGACGCGAAGGCTTCGCGCAGGCGAATACCGGCGAGTTCGACTACCGCCGTTTCACGGTCGTCCAGCGTCCCGGCTGCTCGCACGAACGCGTCCACGGAACGGGCGAGCGCGTTTGAGAAGACCTCGCGGCCGAGATCGGTAGCCATGATCGCGAGATCGTCCCGATCACCGAGCGAGCGTCGCCGTGTGACCAAGGCGGAGATCTCCAGCCGGCCGAGAACTTCGGCAAGAGCCGGACGGGAAAGATGCAGGGTCTGCGCAAGACAGGTGTGGGCGCCGCCCTCCCCGGGTCCATGGGGAATCAGATGTGCGAGGACCAGAAAACCCGATTCGGTGAGCCCGCTGGCCTCAAGTTCACGCCGCAGCGCCCGATCAAGCACCTGGCAGGTCTCAAGCAGATCCAGCAGCGCGCGGCACCTTAGTTCGTCCGTCGGGGAGCGATGGCGGGCGAGCGCCAGAAAGGCATCCCGGAACGACAGATCGCAAAGTGGACGGAGCATTTGACCACTTTAGCACACTCGGAAGCATGTGCTGAGACTTTGAAGTTTGCACATTGATAGACAAAGGTTATCAACCGAGCATGGAACTACGGCATCTCAGATATTTCGTGGCGGTGGCCGAAACCATGAATTACCGACGAGCCGCCGAGCATCTCCACGTGTCGCAGCCCGCGCTCAGCAAGCAGATCAAGGATCTGGAAAACGATCTGGGAGCACAATTATTCATCAGGAACACGGGCGGAGTTGTGCTGACTCCGGCGGGGGCGTCTTTTCTGGAAGACGCCAGAGACGTGCTTGAAAGGGTCGAATTCGCAACGACGGCGGCGCGGGCGACCGAGGCCGGCCGGGCCGGACGATTGGTGGTCGGCAGCTTGGGCGGCGTATCGGCGGGTTTCCTCGCACCTGCGTTGGCCGCGTTCAGTGCCGAGTTTCCGCAGGTTGAGGTCACGTTGCACGAGGCGCCGGTTTCCGATCAGCTTCAGGCACTGCGAGTTGGGCGAATCCAAATCGCGTTGACGACAGGTCCCGCGACGGCCCTCCCATCCGGGTTCGATTCGGCCGAAGTGCTCGCGTCACGCATCGCGGTGGCGGTGGCGTGCGAACATCGGCTGGCTGCGCGACCGTCGATCTCATTGATGGAGCTGTCGACCGAATCCGTGGTGGGCGTGAGTGACGGCGGGCGGGCCGGACATCAACAGTGGATGGAAGGCATATTTGCAGCACGCGGCATTCGGCACCGGCCGATCAAAGCAGTGAACGGGTTGGAGTCGCTGATGGCACTGGTCGCCGGAGGACACGGCGTGTCCATCCTCCTGCCCTATATGCGCGCCCGCGGTGATAACACGATCGTGTATCGACGCATCAAGGAGAGCGGCGACGATCTGCTCGTGCATTTGATGGCAGTCTGGCGCAAAGGCGGCGGCTCGCAGCTCGCGCGGAATTTCGTCGAGGTGCTAAGTGCGTGTAGGGTGAAGCAGGGACGCATCTGACCCCGTCGAACTCACGAAACTGGAAAAGGAACCGTTCGAGCCGTGGTGCGGCCCGCCAAAGCGCACGCCAGCATCACCGGCGTGCAAGCGGACATCAGATTCATGAACGTCCGCCTGAAAGCGCTGGCAAAAACCGAGCACGACGTGAAGAAGGCGATTGAGTGGCTTGCGCGTGACCTCGTCAAAGCAGGACGCACTTCCTAGTTTTGTGGTAAACTGTCCGTGGATTGCGTTCCGACCGACGCTCGCTGTGCTCGAATTCTTTTAGCTCTGCCCCGTCCGGTAGCGCCCCATTTTATGGGCGGTCAAGGTCGTGCCTGCGGCCTCCACCACGCGCAACCGTTCCGCTTCCCCCTCGATTGGTCCCGCTGCGCGGGACACGGCCTCGGCGCTTCACCCAGCGCTTTGACTTTCGCCCATCCCGAGCGGGCGCTCAACCGGGCAGCACCCGCGATCACTCGACACCAAGTCGAGAATGGGAAACGCGGCTCGCGCGAGCGCTCACCATGCGCGTTTACGAAGCCAAGATTGTTTACTCTCTCGTTTCTCTCGGCGAAGAGGTCCGTCTCGACCGACCGGAGAAGGTTGCCGATTACCTCCGTTCTGCCTTCGAGGAAAACCCGACGCAGGAGGCTTTCTACTGCGTCTATCTCGACCGCAAGAACCACCCCATCGGTCGGCATCTCGTCACCCTAGGCACGGCCACATCCACGCTGGTCGCACCCCGGGAGGTGTTCCGCGGAGCCATCCTCGCCAGCGCCTCTGCCCTCGTGGTCGCCCACAACCATCCCTCAGGCGACCCGGCACCCAGCGCGGCCGACGTCCAAATGACCCGAGTCCTCCGTGAAGCCGCCAAGGTGATCGACATCGAACTCATAGACCACGTCATCGTCGGCGACGCGAAGGCCGATCCGCACGGTATCGGTCACTATTCCTTCCGTGCGGCAGGCATCTTGTGATGCCCTTTTGCCGCGACATCCACGATACCGCGCGGGCGGATCGTGCGTTGACTCCGACTCATTTCGGCCAACGGTTTTGCCACACGGGCCAGCCGCCCCGGGGGCCACCGGGGCGGTATTTTTTTACCCCAAGTGAGCGCGCGGCACTCAGACGGAGGGAGTTACGTTTTCATCCCACTTAGTCGTAAGTGGAGGGAAAACGTAACACTTCGAGCCCCGGCGCGGCAGTTTAATACCTTGCAAATAAGACCAGTTTTACTTGGTTTATTTGCAACGAAATGAACCGCCCGGTTTAATTCGTTGCAGATATGACCAGAGATACTGGTTCAGAACGACAAAAATTAAACCAGAGGCTGAACGCCGCCCCAGTCGGTGCGGTGCTCACTTCGGCTTGGCTCAAGGGCCAGGGCATATCCAGTCGGCTGGCCGACTACTACGCCAGCTCCGGCTGGTTGCACCGCGTCGGAGACGGAGCCTTCACCGTTCAATCCGAGGCTCCCACTTGGCTGGGCGCGGTTTTCGGGCTCCAGCAGAAATCGAAGTCGTTTCATCCCGGCGGGCGCACGGCGTTGGAACTCTCCGGCCTCGCCCATTTTCTACCCTTGGGAGATGCCCATCCCGTCTATCTTTTCGGCCGCGCCGGTGACCGGCTTCCCGCCTGGTTCAAGGGGCTGCCTTGGTTCAGTCGCGTCCGTCACGTCAGCACGAACTTCCTGCCCCAGGAACTCGGGCTGCGCGAACACCGCGAAGGAGCACTTACCGTGACGGTCTCCGCACCGGAGCGGGCCGCGCTCGAATTCCTCCAACATCTGACGCTGGACGATGCCGGCTACGAACACGCCAACCTCGTTTTCGAAGGGCTCGGCACGCTGCGCCCGGGGTTGGTCCAGTCGCTCCTGGAAGCGTGTGCGTCGATCAAGGTGAAACGGCTCTTCCTCCACCTGGCCGAAAAACAGGCGCACCCGTGGTTCAAGCAATTGGACCTGACCAAGGTTTCGCTCGGCAGCGGCAAACGCGTGCTCGTCCCCGGCGGACGCCTCGATCCCAAATATCTGATCACCGTCCCGGCGGCGGTCGAAACCCCATCCGACGCACCATGAGAAACACCCCGTTTTTCAGGCAGGCCGACCTGCTGGTGCAGATCGTGCCCTTCGTGAACGCCGAGGCCTGCTTCGCGCTGAAGGGCGGCACCGCGATCAATTTTTTTGTGCGCGATTTCCCGCGCCTGTCCGTGGACATCGATCTGGTTTACCTGCCGCTTGAGGATCGGCCGACCACGTTGCGGGGGATCGACGCCGCGCTCCAACGCATCGCAGCGAAGATCCGCCGGGCCATGCCGGGCGTGCAGGTCCGGGAACATCGCGCCGTCAGCGACCAACTCCTCTTCAAGCTGACCGTGCGCGCGTCGGACGGCACCGAGGTGAAAATCGAGCCCAACACGGTTCTCCGGGGCACGCTGCATCCGACCGCCGACCTCAACCTGTCGCCCCGAGCCGTCGAGATGTTCGGCCGCTCGGCCACGATGCGCGTCGTGTCCCTGCCGGACCTGTTTGGCGGCAAGCTCTGCGCCGCGCTCGACCGTCAGCACCCGCGCGACCTTTTCGACGTGCATGGGCTCTTTCAGGCCGAAGGAATCACCGATGAAATCCGACGCGCCTTCGTCGTGTTCCTGGCGAGCCACGACCGGCCGATGAGCGAACTGCTCACCCCGAATCGGAAGGATTTGAAGCAGGTCTTCGCCGACCAGTTCGAGGGCATGACGCTCGACCCGGTGCCGCTCGCGGTGCTGGAGAACACCCGCGAGCGGCTGATCGAACGGATCAACGCCGACCTCACCGCCGCCGAGCGGGAGTTCCTGCTCTCGATGAAGCGACTGGAGCCCAAATGGGAGCTGCTCGGGTTGCCGGGAGTCGAACGCCTGCCCGGACCGCAGTGGAAACTCTACAATCTGCGCAAGATGGACGCGGCCAAGCGTCGCGCCGCCGAGGAGCAGCTCCGGAAGCGGCTCGGGCTGTAGTGGGCGCGCTCATCAGGCCGCGAACGCGGATTTGGGCAGGGCGGGCGGAGTGACGTTCCTTTCGGCCGGCAGGCGACGGAGGAGATCGTCCCGGATGTGCCGCCAGGTCGTGTTTTCCATCGCGACGAGCTTGGCCCGGAGTTCACCGAGGTTGAAGGCCTCCGCCGGCTGCGCCGAGCGGTCGCCCAGCAGGGCCGGCAGCCGGCCGGCGAGCGTGCGCCGGAACTCCTCCCGGCCGGGTTGGAAGTAGTGCTTGAGCACAATCGCCGTGGTGCGATGCCCCGTGACCTTCTGCACGATTTCCAGCGGCACGCCGGCGGTCAGCGCCACCGTCACCCAAGTGACGCGGAACGAATGGAAGTCGCGAAGCGAGGCCTTGCGCAGGCCGTGCTCGCGCTTCTGCTGCACCGCGCCGCGCGTGGGCCGCTGCGCCTCGTCCTCCTTCGGGTTGAAGAACCCTGCCGCCTTCATCACCCGGCGCACCCGGTCGGTGAGGTGATCGGGGTTGACCCGGTAGTGCGCCTCCAAGTCCGGGAAGACGTAAAACGGTGGACGCGGGGCGGGCTTCGCCAGCGCCTTTTCCAGCACGCCGCGCAGGAGCGGGAAGATCGGGATTTGCACCGTCTCGCCGGTCTTGGCGGTTTTCACCGTGATGAAACCGCCTTCGAGATCGACCGAGCTGCGCAGCAGCGTGCAGCAGTCGCCCCGGCGCATGGCGGTGCACATGCCGGTCACGACGAGCGGGTAGATGAAGGGATCGGCCTTGGCCTTCTCTTCGAGCAGGGACAGTTCCTCGACCGAGAACGGCTTCCGGAAAACCGTCTCGCCGTCCTGGAGCGGGATGGCTGCGAACGGATTCTCGGCGATGCCAGCTTCCTTGCGCAGCACATGAAACACCGAGCGCAGGTGAATCAGCGTGTGGTTGTAGGTCTTCGCGGCGACGCCCCGCGCCATTTCCGCCCGGCAGAAGGCGTTGGCCAGCGGGGCATGGATTTGCGCCATCTCGTAGAGCGACGGGGAGGTTTTCTTGGCGAAGCGGATGAACCGCTCTATGCAGGAGACCTTCTGTTTCTGGTAGCTGGCGCTCAGCGGACGGCGGCGCAGGACCGCGCACCAGCGGGCGCCGATCTCCGCGAGGGGAATGGAGCAGACCCGGGACCCGGTGCGGATCTCGTGGATCGTCTGCACCAGCTCTTCGGCGCTGCTGCGTTTCTTCAGATCGAGCTGGAGTTTCTCCAGCGCGGCTTGGGCCTTCGCGCGCGTGCGCTCGAAAGCCATGTCGCCGAGTTCGGTCAGCGTGGGCGGGACGTTGCCGCGGACTTCCACCGCGAGGTTTTTCAGGATGCGGCGTTCACCGATTGCGACGCGGCCATACCACCACTTGCTGCGCGGATAACGTAGTTCCAATGCCATGACGTTGTTCTCCTTGTTGCGTTGAGGTTTTGTGACCCCATGCAACTGCGGGCAACGGACAGCACCCCCCGAAATCACGGTAGCCAAACATTACGCCAAACATGCCCCGAAAGTGGGGTTAACTGCTTGAGGGTGCGGAAGGTCGAAGTTGCCCTCATAACCTGAAGGTCGTTGGTTCAAATCCAACCCCTGCACCCAATTTCAACGCCGCCCACTGCTCGGGCGGCGTTTCTTTTACCCCCGATTGTCGGGGTGCCGATTCACTCCCGGTTTCGAGCTCGTATTGTGGTTCGCTCTGTTGCGTCGCTGCCTCTGAGGAACTTAGGAGCCGTCTGGTTTCGCTCCGGCCCATGTTCCGTCATGGAATTGCCCCAATCGCCCGGCTTGCCATGCCGGCACAGAACCGCTTTCAAGGTGTCGGACTTTGGCCACGTCCTTTCCACTCCTTTTCGCGGCATCCCCGGGCACCCATGAAATCATTCCTTTTCCGTAATCTCTGCATCTTGCTCGCCGCTGTAGGCTTGGTTCCCGCGCTGGCCGCCCAGCCCGGCCCGGTGCCCCCACCCCGGCCCGTGGCGGACGCGGAAGCGACCGTGGGCCCCATCATGCTGCGGGATGAAAGCATCGACCAGGTACTCGTCCTGATGGAGCGCTGGACCGGCCGCACGATCCTCCGGCCCCAGGCGATGCCAGCGGCGGCCATCACGCTCACCTTGCGGGAAACGATCACCAAGGCCGAGGCCATCCAGGCGGTGGAAACCCTGCTCAACCTCAACGGCATCGCGCTTACCCCCCTGGGCACACGCTTCTACAAGGCCACCCCGCTCAGCCTCGCCAAGTCCGAGGCCCCCGAGTTCATCGAGGGCTCCACCCTGGACCTCACGCCCAGCGGTCGCACGGCCAGCAAGCTTTTCCAGCTCACCTTCCTGCGTATCGGCGAGTTCATGCCCCAGATCACGGGCCTGCTCAACCCGGCCGCCGGCAGTCCGCCGGTCGTGTTCGAAAAGGCCAATTCCGCCCTCATCACCGATTCCGTCAGCAACCTTCAGCGCATCGAGTCCCTGCTTGCCAAGCTCGACCAACCGATGCTCGCCGGTCTCTCGCCCAAGTTCTATCCACTGCACTTCGCCAAGGCCAGCGAGGTCGTGAACAAGATCCGTACGCTCGTCAGCGGTCCGCTCCAGAGCCAGATCGGCACGGGAACTTCCTTCAACGCCGACGACCGCACCAACCAGGTCATGCTCGTCTCCGACCCGCGCCAGCAACCCTTCTTCGACGAGCTGATCGCCAAGCTCGACGTCAAGTCTGACCCCAACACCCGCAACGACCTGATCTTCATCAAGCACGCCCGCGCCAAGGACGTCGCCACGATCCTCACCCAGCTCGTCACCGGCCAGAACACCGCCGCCAAGTCCTCCGGCGCGGACGGCAGCCGCCCCCTGACCAGTGCCAACAATCCGGCCGCTCCACAGGGACCGGCCACCGCGGCTCCGGCCGCCGCACCCGCCGGCCTGGCTGGCCTGGGTCTGAATCTCGACTCCTCCAACCAGTTCAGCTCCCTGCTGACCATTCTCCCTGACGAACGCAGCAACTCGATCGTCGTCTCAGGCACGGTCGATGACGTCCGCCTGATCAACGAGCTGGTGAACAAGATCGACGTCCTCCTCGCCCAGGTCCGCATCGAGGTCGTGATCGCCGAGGTCACGCTCTCGGACAACGCCAGCTCGGGCATCAGCGCGCTGGGCCTCAAGCTGGTCGACGGCAAACTCGTGGGCTTCGGCGCCACGGCCGCCGGAGCGACCATCAGCGATGCAACCTTTTCCGCCGGCACGACCGATTTGTCCGCGACCATCGCTCTCTCCACCACTCCACGCAAGAGCAACGCCATCATCCTCTCGCAGCCCACGATCATCACCTCGCACAACAAGGCCGGCCACATCTTCGTCGGTGAGTCCCGCCCCACCATCAGCAGCTACCTGAATGACAACACGGGCACGTCCTCGGGACTCGGCGGCTACCGCAGCACCGTTGGCCAACAAAAAATCGGTATCGACCTGACGGTCACGCCCCTCATCGGCACCGACGGCTCCGTCGAACTCGAGATCAAGCAGACGGTCGACGACGTCCTCGGCGAGATCACCATCGACGGGAATCCGCAACCGCGCATCGGCAACCGCATGACCGAGTCCGTCGTCAGCGTGCACAGCGGCGAGATCATCGTGCTGGGCGGCCTGCAGCGCACCTCGAAAACCCGCAGCACCAGCCGTCTCGGCCCCATCCCTTTCCTCGGCGACCTGTTTGGCACCCGCACCCGCGAGAACACCCGCACCGACCTCGTCTTCTTTCTCCGCCCCACGGTGTTGACCAACACGGCCGAGGACAACGCGGCCGCCCTGAAACAGGTGGATAACTTTCCCAAGGACCAACAGGAACAGGTCAAGGCGGCGCTGAAGCTGGAGCCCAAGTCCTAACTCCCATGCCCGCCGCCTTCGCCGCCGTGCTGCCCGCCACGTTGCATGCCAGACTCAAGGAGGAGCAGCTCCGCGTCTTGAACGAATCGACCCGGGACCGCCGCCTGGCCACTTTGGCTGCCGCCCTCGGACTCGACGAACCGGCCGCCCTGCGCGAGCTGCAGGCCGCCACCGGGCTGCCGTTGCTGCACGAGCTCAAGCCCGATCCGGAGGGCATACCGGTGCTGCCGGCGCGTCTGGCCCGCGACTTCCTGATCGTCCCGGTCCTCACCGCCACTGCTGACAAGAGCGTGCTCACCCTCGCCACCACCTGGCCGGCGGATGACATCATCACCGACTGGCTCGCGACTTTCACTTCGCGACCCTTGCACTGGGCGCTGGCCCCCGCCGACCGTATCAACCAGCTCATTGTCGAGTGCTACGGCGTCGGCGCTGGCAGCCTCGAAGGCGACGAGGAGATTCCCGAGCTCGCCCTGAACGTCGCCACCTCCGACTCCGAAGCCGACGAGGAAGCCGCCGTGGTGCGGTTTGTCACCGAGGTGATCTCCCAGGCCATCGAGGATGGCGCCACGGACATTCACTTCGAACCCCAGGAAGGCCAGCTTCGCATCCGCTACCGCGTCGACGGCCTGCTCGTGCCGGTTTCGCTGCCGGAGAATCTCATCCGCTACCAGGACGCCATCATCTCACGCCTGAAGATCATGGCGCGCCTCAACATTTCCGAAAAGCGTCTGCCGCAGGACGGTCGCATCAACTTCAAGGCCGGCGGCAACACGCTCGACATCCGCGTCTCGACGATCCCGACCATCTACGCCGAAAGCGTGAGCCTGCGCCTGCTCAATCTCCGCCGCGAAGCCTACACGATGGACCGCCTCGGCATGAACCCGACCGAACAGGCCGCCATCCGTCGCGTGCTCGGGTTTCCGCACGGCATCATTTTGGTCACCGGACCGACCGGTTCGGGCAAGTCCACTTCGCTCAACGCCTTTCTGCGCGAGATCAATTCGACCGATCTGCGCATCGTCACGGTGGAAGATCCGATCGAGTACGAGGTGCCCGGCGCCAACCAGATCCAGGTGCGCCCCGAGATCGGCCTCACGTTTGCGAGCGCGCTGCGCCATATTTTGCGTCAGGATCCCGACGTGATCATGGTCGGCGAGGTACGCGACCGGGAGACGGCCGACATCGCCATCCGGGCCTCCCTGACCGGCCATCTGGTGTTCTCCACGCTGCACACCAACGACGCTCCCGGAGCCATCACGCGCCTGATCGACATGGGCATCGAGCCCTTCCTCATCACCTCGGCGGTCGAACTGGTCATCGCGCAGCGCCTGGTCCGGCGCCTGTGCGAACACTGCGCCCGTCCGGCGGCCGTCAACCCGGCCCAGATCCGCGATTCCCTCTCGATCCTCGGGCTCGACCACAGCGAGGCCAACGGCATCACCGAACTCGCGGCCCCCGTCGGCTGCGACCGCTGCCGGCAAACCGGTTTCCGCGGGCGCATCGGTCTCTTTGAAATCCTGGAGCCCGGCGCGGAACTGCACGATCTGGTCATCCGCCGCGAAGCCACGCGGACGCTCGCCAAGTGCGCCCGCGAGCATGGCATGAAGACCCTGCAGCAATCCGGCTGGCAAAAGGTTCGCTCGGGACTGACCACGATCGACGAAGTGCTGCGTGTCATCACCGTCACGGACAAATGAACGGGGCACACCTGCCAATCTGGTCGCTCCGCAAAGAAAACATCCCGCAGGATTCCTAGATGCCGACCTTCCGTTACACCGCCCGGGATCAAACCGGACAGCTCGTCGAGTCGACTTTGGAAGCCTCCAGCCGGCGCGACGCCCTGCGGCTGCTGGCCACGCGGCAGCTGCAACCGGTCAAGCTGACGGACGCGGCCAGTCCCCGCACCAGCCGATCCGAAACACCAGGAGGCACCGCCGACCTGTCGGGTCTTTCCAGACGAGAGCACCTGCCCTTTTTGGAAGCGCTGCATGAGCTGACCTTGGGCGGTTTGTCGGCCGGCGAGGCGGTCCGCCTGCTCAGTCTGCGACTAAAGGAGAAGAACCTTCGCCTGCTCAGCGGCGCCGTCTGGGACCGGCTCAGCGGCGGACTTACCCTCTCCCAATCCCTCGAGCAGATCCCCCAGACCTTCGACCGGCAGACTGTCTCCCTGATCCGGGCCGCCGAGGCCACCGGCAATCTCACCGAAGTCCTCCAACGCTTGATCGAGCATTTCACCCAACAGAAGGAAATGCGCCAGCGCCTCACCACGGCGCTGGTTTACCCGGTGTTTGTCTGCTTCCTGGCCTTCGGCGTCATTTTGTTTTTTGTCTTCTTTCTGCTGCCCCGCCTGCAAGGCCTGCTCGCATCCCTGGGCGGCAAGCTGCCCGTCTCCACCCAGATCGTGGTCGGCGGTGCGCAGTTCATGGTCCACTATGGCGTGATCATCGTGCCACTCTTCGTGGCGGCGTTGGTGGCCCTCTGGCGGTGGCGCCAGTCCGAGAAAGGCCGCACCATCACCGACGCGTGGATGGTCAAGGTCGTGTTGCTCCGTAGCTTTGTGCTGGAGACCACGCTGCTGAATTTCACGCAGATCCTGGCCGTCCTGCTGGAGAACGGCATCCCCACCGTGGAGGCGCTGCGTCTGACCGAACGCACTGTGGTCAACCGCACGCTGCAGGCGGAACTGCACCACGCGACCGACCGGGTGCTGGAGGGTGCCAGCCTGTCGGCCGCGCTGGGCCAGACCGGATTCTTCCCGGACCTGCTGCTCGACCGCCTCGCGGTCGGTGAGAGCACCGGCAAACTCGCCCCCTGCCTCCGTGACATTTCGCGCAATTACGCGACCCGCCACACCCGCCGGCTGCAGGCCCTGACCAGCATCATTTCCACCGCAGTCCTGCTCTTCGCCTTTTCCTTTGTGGGCCTGATCGCCTACGCCATCGTTTCGGCGGTGCTGGAGGTCAGCGCCAGTTTCAAATTCTGATGTGACGGCCTGACCGGCGCAGCACCGTCAGCAACGCCACCGCGCCGACGAACCAAAGGCTCGGAGCACCGCCACCACCGCCGCCACCTCCAGAACTGGGCGCGGGTGTCGGCACCGGCGTGGGAGTTGGCGTGGGCGTCGGAGTCGGGGTCGGGGTCGGGGTCGGTGTAGGCACCGGCAGCGGCGTGCCCGTGCCACCGAGCGAGATCACGGTCGCAGAGTAGGGCTCAAAGGCGGCGCTGAAGCTCGCGCCGGCCACCGTCATGCCGGTGGCGGTGATATCCACCAAGCCACTGCCACCCGGCTTGGCCGCGTTGTCCTGCGTCATGCCATATGCGTAGACATTGGCCGTGGCGGGCGGAACGAAACCTGCGAGGGTGATGTTACCGGTCAGCGTGGTGGTCGGATCCTTGTTGATCACCAGCAAAGTGAGCGCGCCGTCCGTCCGCTTCGCCGAAAAAACCGTAAGCTGGTTGTTGGAACTGGTCGCCTTCACGACGGCATCGCCGCCTCGGGCAAACTTCGAAAGCAGTTTCATCACATAGTAAGTCGGGTAGCCTTCGAAATTGCTGGCATTGCCCCCCGCAGTGGCCGAGGAGATCATGCCGTAGTCACCATAGTTCCGCCAGCCGTAGAGCGATGCGCTCAGGTTGCCGATGATCTGCCCGGCGGAATTCTTCGGGGTACCGTTGCGAATGTCCCACCACAGCAGGGCGTTTGCCTCGGTCTGCAGCAGGTTGCCAATGCTGTCGGCCATGAACAGGCCGTTGACCACGCTGGTGGACTGCTTGCCCGGATCGGAATAGACCGAATTGTTTTCGGTCACCACGATCTCAACCCCCGCCCCGGCGGCGCCAAGGTAATCAGTCAGCTGCTGACGCAGGTCGGCGATGTCGTTCGGCCAGGTCTTGGCCGATTGCAGCAGGAACGCATCGGTTTCCTGCCCGGGCGCCTGGTCGTAGCGGTGGTAGATGATGAAGTCCGGCGTCACACCGTTCTGTTTCAATGTGGTCAACATCACCGGCGTCCAACCGTTGCGCACGGCACCGGTGCGCGGGTTGGTGGCCGGATGCGACGTGTTGTTGGTGTTGGTCGTTTCGCCCGTGACCACGACGACGCCGATCTTGATCGACGGATCCACCGCCTTCATTTTCGCGATGTAGTCCTTCGCCCGGACAGCATAGGTGTAAGGATCGTGCGGAACGGGCTGCTCATCCGTCTCCCAGGTGCCATAGCACTCGTTGCCGATCTCCCAGTACTTGACGCCAACGGCGGCCTCGCGGCTGATCCGCAGAAAGTTCATGCCATCGTTCGTGCCCAAGGGGGCCGCGCCGCGCAGATTGGCCCAGACCGCGGCCGACTTCCAGTCGTAGCCCTTGGCGTCGGTGCCGATCACCGTGTTGATGGTGTTGGGCGTGGCGGTCGTGCTCGCGTTGAGATAAGCCACCAAGGCGGCGGCCTCCTCCGGGGTGCCGGTCCCGTAATTGACCGTGGCGTAGGTCTGGGCATTCAATGCGGTGATGACATTGATGAACGCGGGGAAATGCGCGCTCCACGTCCACGTGTTGGCCAAGGTGGTGTTCGTGCGCCAGTGGTATTCGTCGGACAGCGAGCCCCCGGGAATCCGCAGCGCGCGAAGCCCCGCCGCCTGTAACATCGTGATGGTCTGCGTGGCGGCCGCATTGCCATCCCAGATGACCGCATTGGCGCCGAACACGCGCTCGTCCACAGTACGGACGACCTGGTTGGCATCGACGTTGATGGTGACATTCTGTGCCGTGACGATCACGGGCAGCAGAAGCAGGGTGAGGCGGGGTAATCTCATCATCGCCAATGAATCCATGCGGCCCGTCACTCGCAAGATTCCCGATAGAATATTCAGCTTCGCTTATGACACAACAAAGCGCTTCTACCCATGAAGCGCGCAGCGACACCTGTTTGAGCGAATTGAAAGCCCGGCAATCAATTGGCGCCGAGCAACAAGGCCGCTCTCCCGAAGCAACTCTACTCCAGGCCGAAGATCGCCCGAGAATAATTCTCGGCAGAGAATGGCTGCAGGTCGTCCGGCTGCTCACCGAGGCCGATGAAGTAGATCGGGATCTTCAACTGGCGCCAGATGCCCACGATCGCTCCGCCGCGGCTCGTGCCATCGAGCTTGGTGACCACCAGTCCGGTGAGGCCAAAACTCTCGTGGAAGACGCGGGCCTGCTCGATGGAGTTGGCCCCCAGACTACCGTCAACAACCAGCCACCGGTGCTGCGGCGCGCTGGGATCGTTCTTTTGCAGCACGCGGCGGATTTTCGCCAGTTCCTCCATCAGGTTGCCTTTCGTGTGCAGGCGGCCGGCCGTGTCCACGATCAGCCAATCCTTGCCCCGCGACTTGGCCGCCTGCCAGGCGTCAAACGCCACGGCCGCGGCATCCGCCCCTGTGTGACTCGCGACGATGTCGATCTCCAGCCGGGTCGCCCAGCTCTTCAGTTGCTCGACGGCCGCCGCACGAAAGGTGTCGCAGGCCGCCACCAGCACGGTCTGTCCGTCCGTCTTGAACTTGTGCGCCAGTTTGGCGGTCGTGGTGGTCTTGCCGGAGCCGTTCACGCCGATCATGGCGATGACCGAGGGATTCGAGCGGTCGCCCACCACTAGGGTGCCTGCCGCGCCGGTCAGCACGCGCTTGAGCACGGCCGCCCCGATTTCCGCCGCCTGCCGGCCCTGGAGGGAAGGATCCTTCTTATAGGCGGCCTTGATCTCCTCGAGTATCTCCGTGGTCGTCTCCACGCCGAAGTCCGCCGTGTAGAGCGCCTCCTCCAGTTCCTCGAGCGAAGCGGCGTCAATCTTGCGGCCCCCGAAGAGTCCGTGGGTCTTCGCGGCGATCGCCGCGACCGTCTTGGTCAGGCCGTCCTTGAATTTCTTGAAAAGGGAGAACATCGGGAAAATCAGCGGGTAGTGACTAGCGAGTGGCGAGCATCCATTTGTCCGCGCAATGCCTCCGTCCTGGGTTCATCTCGCTCACGCCGGCGGCCGGGTCGGGTTACTCGGTGGCAGGCTTCCGGGAGTCGCGACCAAGCTTGTCCTTCATGCGGTCCAGGATGCCGTTGATGAACCGCTTGGAGTCCGAGGTGGAATACTGCTTGCTGAGGTCGATCGCCTCGTTGATCGAGACGACCGGAGGAATGTCCTTGCGGTAAAGCATCTCAAACATGGCGAGGCGGAGGATCGCGAGGTCGATCTTGGCGACACGCTCAAACTCCCAGTTGTGGGCCAGTCCCTTGATGTGGGCATCGATCTCGGTGACGTGCTCAATGGCTCCGTGGATCAATTCCTCGGCAAAGGCGTAATGGTCGCGCGGCTGCTCGAGATGCTCGAAGAAAAGCTGCAGGTCGTTGGCCAGGTTGGCGGGCTGGTTGACGCTCCAGGCGTAAAGGTACTGGAAGGCGGCGGCGCGACAGGCCCGGCGCTGGGTGAATTGGCTGCTCATGATTGGCCTCCCAGACTGCGGGACAACGCCGCCATCTCAAGCGCCGCGTGGGCAAATTCGGCGCCGCGATTGATGCGGCCCGTGCAGCGGACGCGCGCCTGGGCCAGGTTGGCGGTCACGATCACGCCGTTGATGACCGGAGTGGCGGACGTCAGCGCCACCTGCTGCAGGGCATGGGAGACGCTTTGTCCGACCATTTCATGGTGGTTGGTGTCGCCACCGATCAAAACCCCGAGGGCAATCACGCAGTCGAAACGCCCGCTGGCCGCGAGTCGGCCCGCGGCCCATGGCACTTCGTGCGAACCCGGCACCCGGACGAGTTCGATGCGGGTCGGTTTGACGCCGGCCTCCTGCAAGGTCGCCATGAGCCGGGCCAGCAGACCGTCAACCAATTGCTCATTGAATCGCGCTGCAACCACCGCGAGGCGGTACTTGGCACCGGAAAGGCGCAGGGCAGTGGGTGATTGGAGGCTCATGAAGGGACTATTGGCAGGTCTTTGGTTGGTTTCCGCAACCAGAATTCCGGTCAAACGGGAACCTGCTCAACAATCTCCAGGCCATATCCCTCAAGGCCCACCACCCGACGGGGCGAGTGCTGAAGCAGCCGGATTTTTTTCAACCCCAAGGCCGTGAGAATCTGCGCGCCGATGCCGTAGTCACGCAAGTTGGGCTGGGAGGCCGGTTTGTCGGCATTGAGCAAGGTTTCCTGCATCCGCCCCGTCTGTTCCATGTAGACGATGGCGCCATGACCGGTCCCGGCCACGCGTTGCAAGGAGGTCAGCAGCGAGCGGTGGCTGCCCAGATCTTTGCCATGAAAAACATCGCTCAGAAGGTTTTCCGTATGCACCCGCACCAGGGTCGGCGAGCCGTCCAGCGTGCCCATGGTAAAGGCCAGATGGTGCCGCCCGTCCACTTTGCTCCGGAAAACGTGCAGCGTGAAATCACCGTACTCGGAGGCAAAGGGCCGTTGCGCCACGCGCTCCACCAACTGCTCCCGCCGATGACGGTACTCGATGAGCGCGGAGATGGAAATCATCGGCAGCTTGTGCCGGCGCTTGAACTCTAGCAATTCCGGCACGCGCGCCATCGTCCCGTCCTCATTGAGCACTTCGCAGATCACACTCACGGGACGCAGACCCGCCAACGCCGCAAGATCGACCGCCGCCTCGGTGTGTCCGGCCCGCTCCAACACCCCGCCCGCCCGCGCACAAAGCGGGAAGATGTGCCCCGGCTGGACCAGCTCGTCGGAACGCGTCGCCGGATTGGCGAGCAACTGGATCGTCCGGGCCCGGTCGAAGGCGCTGATGCCCGTGGTGATGCCCTCGGCGGCATCCACCGAGACGGTGAACGCTGTGCGATGAGCCTCACGGTTTTGCTGCACCATCGGACTGATGCCCAGGCGCTTCAATTGGGGCTCCGTCATCGGCACGCAGATCAGCCCGCGCGCATGGCGGATCATCATGTTTACCAGCTCGGGCGTGGTCTTTTCGGCCGCCATCACCAGGTCGCCTTCGTTCTCCCGGCCCTCGTCATCCGTCACGATCACGAGGCCACCGGCCGTGATCGCCTGGATGGCTGTTTCGACAGGATCAAAAATGGATTCGGAGCTGGTCATACGAAGGCCGGGAGCATCCCTGCCCCGGCAAGCCCTGTCAAATCCCGCCTGTTTCAGCCCTTGAACTTGACCACGTAGTGCTCGACCGCCTCCGCCTTGTCCCCTTCTCCCTGCAGCAGGGTGAGGTAGACATTGAAATTGTACGGAGGAACCACAGGTTTGGCCCCCACCAAGGCGTTGCCGCTCGGATTCAGAATGGTGCGGTTGTCCCCGGGTGAGCGCGGGTTGGGCCAGCGAGCCGCTGCGCGGGTCACGTTGATGCCGGTGACTTTTTTCTTTTTGTCGTAGAAGGAGAGCTTGAAATTCCCGCCGACCACTTCCAGCCCCAGGAAGGTGCCGTCAGGACGCGCGATTTCCGTGCCCGGAATCGTGGGCAGCGGGGCTTCCTTCTTGGCGGGCTGCTTGCCCGGCGTGACTGCCTTGCCCGGGGCCGGCTGGGCATCGGCCGGCAAGGGCGCCGTCTTGGTTTGCGCCTGCAAGACACCCACCGCGAGAACGACACAGGCCAAAAGGACGGGAAGCTTCATGACTGAAACATAGTCACCACCGCGACCCGCGCAAGCCCGCGCTGGAGGTACGGATCCAGACCGGTGCCTTTCGCACCCGATTGACAGGCGCTAAGGCTTGGCGGCTCGCAGCTGCTTCCAGCGGGCCAACCGCTCGGCGATTTTGGATTCCCAGCCCGCGGTGCGGGGCGTGTACAGGGTCAGCGGCTTCTCAAGATGGGCCTGCCCGCTGATATTTTCCGGGTAGTCATGTGCATACTGGTAACCCTGGCCATGCCCCACCCGCTTGCTGGCATGACCGCCCTTGTCCCTCAGGGCCAGAGGCACGGCCTGCACCGGCCGTTCCTTGAGTTCCCGATGCGCTCCAGCGAGCGCGAGTGTCGCCGAGTTGCTCTTCGGTGCCGTGGCAATGTACAGGGTCGCATGCGCGAGCGTGAGTTCGGCCTCGGGCAAACCAATGAAGTCGCAGGCATGGTGGGCGGCCACGGTCAGGGGCAACGCCTGCGGGTCAGCCAAGCCCACGTCCTCGCTGGCCAAAATCACCAGCCGACGCGCAATGAAGCGTGGGTCCTCGCCGCCCGCCAGCATCTTGGCGAGCCAGTACATCGCGGCATCCGGGTCGCTGCCGCGGCAGCTCTTGATGAACGCCGAGATGGTGTCGTAGTGCTCGTCCTCGTCGGCATCGTAACGGATGCGCCGCTCGCGCGCGAAAAGCTCCAGCTCCTTTTCCGTGATCGGCGCCTTTTCCGGGAGCGAGAGCGCGATCACCTCCAGGGCATTGAGCGCGCGACGCAGGTCGCCGTCGCACAACACAGCCAGATCGGACAGCACCTTGTCGTCTGCCGGATGCGCGCGATCACCGAGTCCCCGCTCCCGGTCGTTCAAAGCCTGCCGCATCACTCCGGCCACCGCCGCGGTGGGCAGCGGTTCCAGCCGGAAAAGATGACTGCGGCTCAACAGGGGCGGATTGACATAGAACCCGGGATTGTGGGTCGTCGCCCCGATCAGCCGGACGTTGCCCTCCTCAACATCGGGCAGCAGGAGGTCTTGTTGGGATTTGTTGAAGCGGTGGAGCTCATCGATGAAGAGCAGGGTCCGCGACTCAGGCTGGCGCCGGGCGATCGCCAGAATCTCCCGCAGCTCGGCCACATTGGACATGACGGCATTGACCCGCACAAAGCGGCTGCCGGTCTCGCGAGCGATGACCTCCGCCAGGCTGGTCTTGCCGCAACCCGGCGGACCGTAGAACAGGAGGCTGCCGAAGCGGTTGCTGGCGATCAGTTGCGGCAGCAGGTTGCCCGGTCGCAGAATATGCTCCTGACCGGCAATCTCGGTCAATTTCCGCGGCCTCATCCGGGCGGCGAGCGGTTGACTCGAAGAGCGTCCAAAGGCTGATGCGCCTGCTCCGGGCTCCGCCGGTCGAGGGGCTTCCTCGCCAAAAAGCGATCCGGTGTCTTCTGGAGGGCGGGTCATGAACCGGCGAGTGTGAGGTACGGAAATCGAGAAACAAGTTTGAAGGCTGCCCATGAATGTGTTGGCTGAACCGGTCGCGCGGGCCAGGGCGACGCGCCTGATGCCCTCGCCCCACCTGCCAATCCGCGCCCCACTGCTCTGGCTCCTGCTGCCGTACATGGCTGGTTTGACCGCAGGCTGGATCTGGCCCCTGACGGCTTTCTGGCTGGGCTTGCTCTCCAGTGTCGCCGCACTCTCGGCAGTTGTCGCAGGTTGGGCGGCCACCCAAAGGCCAGTGCTCTGGGCGGTTTCTCTCGTTACCGCGTTAAGTCTGGGTGGCTGTATCCTGCTACAACGCAGGCACCCGCAGCTGCATGAGCGATCCGCCCGGCCACCAAGGGAGGTCACGCTGACGCTGGAGATCGTGCAGCTTTATCCTGCGAGCGCCACGGCCCGCAGTGTGTCGGGTTTGGGCAAAGTCATATCAATCAGCGATGTCGGAACAACCCTGTCCGGCCAAAGGGTCTATTTCTCGGCCCACCGGCGGATCAGCGTGCCACCGAGACCGTCCGGCCACTACTTCGTCAAGGGTGTACTCGAAACTGTGCCGCGCCCGACGGAGGCTTCGGGCTTCAACGCGTATCTGTACAGCCAGGGCATTCGCCAACAAATCACGCGCGCGCACCTTGTCCGCGAAACGGCCCCGCCGGGGCCTTGGACCTCGTTTTGCGCTCAGGCGGAAAAACGGCTGGAACGCGTGCTCAGTCACGGACTGGACGCTCATGCCGGAGTGCGTTCAATCTATCTGGCCATGTTGCTCGGGGAAAAGGCCGTGCTCAGCACGGAACAGGAGAATGCCTTCCTGCGGAGCGGGACCTTCCACGTGTTTTCCATCAGCGGCCTGCACGTGGGCGTCATCGCTATGGCGCTGCACAGTGTTGGCGTGATGCTGCGGGCCCCGCGCCGATTGGCCATGGTCATCACGGTCGTACTCTTATGGCTATACGTCCAGGTGACTGGCGCCAGCACCCCGGCGCAGCGGGCCCTGCTCATGATTGCGTGCTTGCTCACCTCCCGGGCCTTTCATTTGCCCGGCAACGCACTGGCGGCTCTGGCCGCTTCCGCGCTGATCACTCTGCTGTTGGATCCACTGCAGTTGTTCAGCACCGGTTTTCAGATGTCCTACAGCGTGGTGGTCGCGCTGATCCTGATGGGCGCGCCCCTGGGCGAGCGCTGGTTGGAGCGATGGCAGCCATTTCGACTCGGCCCCCGGCCTGAGTGGCGATGGTGGCACCAATCGATCAACTGGAGCGGACGCAAGGCCATCGGCGCGGTGGCCGGTTGCTGGACAGCGTTTCTGGCGAGTGCCGCCACCGCCATCGGTTTTTTCGGGCTGTTTTCCCCGGGAGCCTTTCCGGCCAATCTTCTGATCCTCCCCTTGGCCTCCCTGGCCATCGTCGCCGGATTCCTTTCGCTGCTCACGGGGCTCGTCGGACTCTGGCCGTTTTGCGCCCTCTTTAATGCCGCGGCTGCCATGTTGATCATCGCCATCGACTGGCTCCTGCGTCACGGCTCCACCTTGCCGGGCATGTACTTCCCGGCGCACTTCCGGGCCGATTGGTTGACCCCGGCCTCCTTGGCGCTGATGACCACCCTGATGATCGTCGGGGCCGCAAACCGTTGGTCCCCTCGCCTGGGCGGCTACTGGCCACCCGCGATCCTTCTGACCTTGTTGGTGATTTTTGGCGTGAAGTTCGACTGAGGCTCGCAATCCTGAGCGACATGAAAAGCGCCTACGAACTCGCCATGGAACGTCTTGCCAAAGCCGATCCGACCACGGCCCCGCTCAGCGCGGAAAAGAAAGCCCGCCTGGCGGAGATCGACCGGGTCTATCAAGGCAAGCTCGCCGAGAGGGAGATTTTCCTGAAGCAGCAACTCGCCGCCGCCCTCGAGAGCCGCAACCTCGACGAAGCCGACAAGATCCGCAAGCAGATCGCCGGCGAGAAAGCCCGCCTGGAGGAGGAACGGGAAGACGAGAAGGAACGGGTCCGCCGTCAAAAGTAGACCACCGAATCCCACCCGCGCCGCGGCGACACGGGGACCACCGACTACTCGGTGAACTCAAACTCGGCCATCAAGGTGTGGTGGTCCGAGGCGGGCGTCGGCCGGACCTCCCAGTTCACCGGCTTGAGCCAGCGATTGTAGAAAATGTGATCCAAGACATACGGCCGGCGGCGCCAGGTTACCTCGGTGGCCTGCACCGTGAGGTAGCCGGCATCGGCGAATTGCTGGATCAGCGACTGGTGTTTGCTGACGTTGAAATCTCCCGTGAGCATGGTCGGCATGTCCGCGGAGGCCCGGAGTTGCTCCTCCACCAGCTTTCGTTGGTCGAGATACACTTCGCTGCTGGAATTGAGCATGAAAAACGCCAGCAGGTGCGTGTTGAACAGGCGGACCGACCGTCCCCCAACGGTGGTGGTGGCGCCGATCAAGAGTCGGTCGGTGGGCGTCCGCTTTTCCCCAAAGAAATCGAACTCCACCGGTGGAGACGGGAGATTCATGCAAACGTGCTCGCGCAAGGGCGTCTTGCTGAGGATCGCCAGGCCAATGCCGAAGGGCAGTTCACGTTCGTCCGACTTGGGATAGCTGAAATAGCCATCGTAATCGGGAAATTCCTTACGCAACCGCGTGTAATGAGGCGGAGGCTGGGCCTGGACGCCGCCGCTCAACGTCTGCTCGACCTCCTGCAGCATAACGATGTCCGCATCGTGGGATCGGATTTCCTTCACCGTCCCCTGCAGCCGGATGGGCGTGTGGTCCGGGTAAGTGTCATCCCAGGGCTGCCCAAACTGCATGTTGAACTGCAGGATTTTGAATCGACCACTCATGCCCGGTGACCTTTGGCGTATGAAATCTCCAACCCGTCAAAACAGGCACAAGCTGCTGCCGGCATAGCGGCGCTGATGCCGACCAGAAGGTTCAAAATGCGGTCTGGAAAGAGACGGGCCATGCTAGCGGCGATGAAACATGGTCGTTTTGCCGCCTAACTGCAGCAAGCCTATTCTGGTTCAGCGGTACCCTCTATGACCCAATCCTTTGCCTCGGGCACCTGTTGATTGAATTCACGCAGCGCCGCACTGAGATGCTCGGCATAACGGAAATGCGCCCCCATGCCGGTGCGCAACTCCGCCTCATAGATAAATTTGTCCGCGTGGGTACTGTGCTCAAAGGGCGTCTGGGCCCCGAGCAACAAGGAATACACATAAGCCGGCGATCCCCGCTGCATGAGTTCACGGGTCAGCGCGGCCTGTTCGTCCAGCAGACCTTGATGATCCGCATGCTTGATCTCCGGCGGCAGATAAAATCCGGCCTGAATCATCGGCGTGTAGCGGTGACCGGTGCGATGGCGGTTAAGGTCACGCAGCTCGGCAACCGCCATGTTGTTCCAAGCAAAGGTCACCCGCATCCGCCGGGTGGCCTTGCCCTGATAGCCATAGCGGTTGGCGCGGTGCTTGAGGGCCTCGGCGAGCGGTTGTTCCTCAGCGAGCCAGGGCGGGGCGGAGCGATCCACCTTGACCCACACTTGGTCTGCCAGCGGCAAGGTCGACAAGCGCGCCAATCCGAGACGCAGGCTCTCGGCCAACTCCTGTTGGGCTTGTTTCTGATAGGAAGTCTCCGCCTGGCTGTGACGCATGAGGCGGGGCGAAAGCTTGAGCAACTCCTCGCGAATGAGCGTGGCGGCAGCCTGCGCCTCCGGCATGGGAAGGGAGGCAAGGTGCTTCACCGTCACCGCCCACATGCGCGAACTCTGCACCAGACCGACATTGGTGCGGGTGGCCAGCGGGATAAAGTAGCGGGCACGATCGAGTGCATAGTTCTTGCGCAGGCGGGTCACGACCGCCGGTTTGGCATCCGGAGGAAGCCGCACGAGCCCGGGATTTGCCAGGGCCTGTTGATCGAGCCGGGCGTACTCCGAGTTGTAGGCGGCAAACGCCTTTGCCATGAGCGCCGTCCAGCGAGGTGCGAGATCCTCGGGCAATCCCAGTTCCTGCGCCGTCGGCAGATTGGTGGGTGACATCGTGATATAACGTGTACTCGACTCCTGCCCGTCCGCCATCTGGGCGAGTTCAAATACTTTGTAGGCAAGCCACATCGACACATCGTCCAAAGCGATAGCCAGTCCGCCGGTCAGTCCGCCGATGGACGCATGACCGTAGTCCACAAACTTCAGGATCCGATCGATCGACTCGTCGGGATTGGTGATGTCCACCTTCTCGAGAATCTTGTGGATGCCCTCGTTGCTCCGCGAATAGCGGGCGAGCACGGAGGC
>Ga0208882_1000166_pt1 | contig 37108 bp, 35 predicted proteins | sample LakWasMet14_LOW5_2_FD_183862 | JGI IMG/M metagenome (GOLD analysis project Ga0208882, IMG submission 183862) | Freshwater sediment methanotrophic microbial communities from Lake Washington under simulated oxygen tension - Sediment Metagenome... | ecosystem: Environmental > Aquatic > Freshwater >...
TTGTCCATGATGCTGTTGCAGGCGTCCACGCATAGGCCGCAGCTGATGCATTCGTATTGCAATCCGTTGCGGATATCGATGCCGACCGGGCAAACCTGTACACAGAAGCTACAGTCGATGCAGTCACCCAGACCAGATTCTTTTGCATCCACTTTGCGTGAACGGCCGCTACGCGGCTCACCGCGTTCCTCATCGTAAGTTACAATCAAGGTATCGTTATCAAACATCGCACTTTGGAAACGGGCGTAAGGGCACATGTATTTGCAGATCTGCTCGCGCAGGAAGCCGGCATTGCCATAGGTGGCAAAACCGTAAAACAGGATCCAGAAGGTTTCCCATGGGCTCAGGCGGTATTGCAGGATGTTATCCAGCAGCTCGCGTATCGGTGAGAAATAACCCAGGAAACTGAAGCCGGTAAATAGGGAGAAGCTGATCCATGCCGCATGTTTCAGGAATTTCTTATGGAATTTCTTGAAGCCGAATTTCATGCCGTCCAGGCGCATGCGTGCTGCCCGGTCGCCTTCGATCTTGCGCTCCATCCACAGGAATATCTCGGTATAGACTGACTGCGGACAGGAGAAGCCGCACCATAAGCGTCCGGCAACCGCCGTGAACAGGAATAACGCCAGTGCGGCAATGATCAGGAGGACGACAAGGTAGATCAGATCCTGCGGGTAGAGTACAAGGCCAAAGATGTAAAAGCGGTGGGTGCTGATATCAAGCAGGACAGCCTGCCGGTCGTTCCACATGAGCCAGGGCGTGCCGTAAAAAACCAGCTGGGTGATCCAGATGGTGAGCCAGCGCATATTTTTGAAGTATCCGGAAATGCTTCGCGGGTAGATCTTTGGCTGAGCTTCGTAAAGAGACCTTGGTTTAGAGGTGTCTTCGGCAATCGGGATGACTTTCTTGGACTTTACTTTCTGATTAGACACTTGATTTTAAACCCTGCTTAAAAATGTGACACAAAAAGGACGACGCCCACTATTTTAGCATACGCAAAATAGTGGGCGTTTAGTGATACTAGGATAATTTAAATAAGCTGAAGTTTCACAGTCATTTAAATTAAATCTAAATCTCTACTGCGCGTTTTCAGCATTTGAAAAGCGCCAAACGTAAGAAGCCAGAACATGAATCTGCTCAGGTGTTAAACGAGAGCCTTGTGCCGGCATCTGGTTGTTTTTACCATTGTTGATACGCTCGATAATGGCGGCTTCGCCAGCGCCATGTAACCAGATGTCATCTGACAGGTTAGGCGCACCAATGGCCTGGTTGCCTTTGCCTTCTGCGCCATGGCAAGCTGCACAGGCTGTAAACTTCTCTTTACCCAGTGCGGCACGGTTTGCATCGTGCTGGCTGCCTGAAAGGCTTAATACATAGTTGGCCACGTTTTTCACATCATCGGCACTGCCAATAGCAGCAGCCATTGGCGGCATCATGCCGTGACGGCCATTGGTGATGGTTTCTTTGATTGTTTCAGGCGCGCCGCCATATAACCAGTCTTTATCTGTCAGGTTAGGGAAGCCGCGGCTACCGTGGGCATCAGAACCGTGACACTGTGAACAGTTATTCATGAACAGGCGTTCACCGATGGCCATGGCTTTTGCATCTTTAGCCACTTCTTCAGGGGCCATAGACGTGAATTTAGCGTAGATAGGCGCAATGCGGTCGTTAGTTTCTTTTACTTCCTGTTCATATTGCTTCAGTTGGGTCCAGCCCAGTTTGCCACCGTAGGTGCCCAGGCCTGGATACAGAAACAGGTAGCTGATGCCGAATATACAGGTGATGATAAACATCCACATCCACCATCTTGGCATCGGGTTATTCATCTCGACGATATCTTCATCGTAAACGTGGCCTGTAGACTCGCCTGTGTGAGCGGCGTCATGCGATTTGCTGGTAAGAAACAGCACTGCCAGGCAGAAAATAATACCGCCAATCACGACGGCCGAAATAAAAATTGGCCAGAAACTACTTGTAAAATCACTCATTATTCATCTCCCTCAAGCGGCAATCTTGCCGCTTCGTCAAAATCTTTTTTATGCCGTCCAGACCAAGCCCAGACCCAGATACCTACAAAAGTAACCAGGGCTGCGACAGTGGCTATGCTGCGTAAATCAGTAATGTCCATATTGACTCGCTTATTGTTTGAGCGCTGTACCTAGCACTTGTAAGTAAGCAATTACGGCTTCCATTTCGGTTTTGCCATATACGTCGTTTGCAGAGTTTTTAATCTCGTCATCGGTATAAGGCACACCGGCGATTTTCAGTGCGCGCAAGTGTGACGGCAGATTTTTTGCATCCACCAGGTTTTTCTCCAGCCAAGGATATGCAGGCATCACGGATTCCGGCACCAGGTCACGCGGGTTGATCAGGTGGATACGATGCCACTCATCGCTGTAACGGCCGCCTACACGGTGCAGGTCAGGACCTGTACGTTTACTGCCCCACTGGAATGGATGGTCGTAAACGAATTCACCGGCGACTGAGTAGTGACCATAGCGCAAGGTTTCTGCCTTGAATGGACGGATCATCTGTGAATGGCAGTTGTAGCAGCCTTCACGGATGTAAATATCACGTCCCGCCAACTGCAGCGGAGTGTAAGGCTTGAGGCCTTCAACCGGCTGCGTGGTGGATTTCTGGAAAAACAGTGGCACGATTTCAACCAAACCACCGAATGAAACCACAACCAAAATCAACACCACCATCAGGAAGCTATTGGTTTCGATTTTCTCGTGGGTAAATCCTTTTTTTTCTTTATCTGACATTTTAGTTCTCTTAAGCATGAACAACTGTTGAAGGTATTCTGGCGCGTGTCGCTTGCCCCATTTGTACTGTTTTGAGCACGTTCCATAACATGATGATCATGCCGCTTACGTACATCAGGCCGCCGATCATACGGATCACGTAGAACGGATGCATGGCTTTTACAGATTCAACAAAGGTGTAAGTCAATGTGCCATCATCGTTCATGGCACGCCACATCAGGCCAGCAGTCACGCCTGAAATCCACATCGCCGTGATGTAAAGCACCACGCCAATTGTTGCCAGCCAGAAGTGCAGCTCAATCGCTTTTTTGCTGTACATTTGTTTCAGGCCCCACAAGCGTGGAGTCAGGAAGTACAGTGAACCCATAGAGATGAAACCTACCCAGCCTAAAGCGCCTGAGTGCACGTGACCCACAGTCCAGTCAGTGTAGTGTGACAGTGCGTTCACGGTTTTAATCGCCATCATTGGGCCTTCAAACGTACTCATACCGTAGAAAGACAGTGAAACGATCATAAAACGCAGGATCGGGTCATCGCGCAGTTTGTGCCATGCGCCGGACATGGTCATCATGCCGTTGATCATACCGCCCCAGCTAGGTGCCAGCAGAATCAGGGAAAGTACCATACCGACTGATTGTGTCCAGTCAGGCAGGGCGGTGTAGTGCAGGTGGTGTGAGCCCGCCCACATGTAAGTGAAGATCAAACCCCAGAAGTGCACGATAGACAGGCGGTAGGAGTACACCGGGCGCTCAGCCTGTTTAGGAACAAAGTAGTACATCATGCCCAGGAAGCCTGCAGTCAGGAAGAAGCCTACCGCGTTGTGGCCATACCACCATTGAATCATTGCATCCTGCACGCCGGCATAAGCAGAGTAGGATTTCATCCATTCGGCAGGGATCGCAGCACTGTTAACAATGTGCAGCAACGCAACCACGATAATGAATGCACCGTAGAACCAGTTAGCAACGTAGATATGTTTGATTTTGCGTTGTGCGACTGTGCCAAAGAACACGATCGCATACATTACCCAAACCACCAGCAGCAGCAAATCGATTGGCCATTCCAGTTCTGCATACTCTTTAGCCTGTGTGTAACCTAAAGGCAGAGTGATTGCAGCTGCCACGATCACTGCCTGGTAACCCCAGAAAGTGTAGCGTGCTAACAGCGGGAATGCCAGTTTGGTTTGGCTGGTACGTTGTACAACGTAGTAAGACGTTGCAAACAGGGCACAGCCGCCAAAGGCAAAGATTACTGCGTTAGTGTGCAGTGGTCGCAAACGGCCGAAGCTGGTCCAAGGCAAACCCAGGTTTAGTTCAGGAAATGCAAGCTGTGCGGCGATGATAACGCCCATCAGCATGCCAACCACCCCCCAGACCACTGCCATCACGGTAAATCTACGGATGACGTAGTCGTCGTAAAACGTTTCTACATTACTGTTACTCATTACTTCCGTCCTTAAATAAAACAAAATAAATCAATCAGCAGGGATATTTTTAACAAAAATATCGCAAAAAAATATGCACAGCGCGCGACTTCCCCGCATAACATGTAACCCTTAATCCGCGATTATATAATGTAAATTGAGAAACAATGCTGGATTTTCACCAATATTTGTTCCAATTCAAGTGTCTGGATTGGCTGAATATGCTTTTAATATTGATGCATCTGTAGCGGGGTGGAGTTTTGCTACGAAATGTAGGTATGAAAAAATAAGGAGCAATGAATGCTCCTTATTTTTTGCAATTTACCTATTAACTTAACTGATCGTTAATATGCCCAGTAGTGGTCTACCAGCAAAGCGGCAAACAGCAGGGTCAGGTAGGTGATCGAATATCTGAAAGTTCTCTTGGCCAGGTCATCAGAGTATTTTCTATAAAGCCCGATTACGTAAGCCATGAAGATTGCATCCAGCACGATAGCCGATACCAGGTAAATCATGCCGCTCATGCCCAGACCGTAAGGCATCAGTGAAACAGCGACCAGAATCACGGTATACAGCAGAATATGCAGCAGGGTAAAGGCTTCGCCGTGGGTGACAGGAAGCATAGGCATGCCTACTTTTGCATATTCTTCACGCCGATAGAGTGCCAGTGCCCAGAAGTGCGGCGGTGTCCATGCGAATATAATCAGGAACATGATCAGGGATTCAGGTGAAATTGTATTTGTGACAGCTGCCCAGCCCAGAATCGGCGGCATGGCGCCGGAAGCCCCGCCGATTACAATGTTCATCGGCGTGGCGGGTTTGAGGAATATGGTATAGATCACGGCATAGCCGACGAATGTGGCGAGCGTCAGCCACATTGTGAGCGGGTTTACATAAAAATACAGAATCGCCAGCCCGGAGCCACCTAACAAGGTTGCAAACACGATGGTTTCAATGGCTGAAACCTGGCCGGTCGGTAGCGGGCGTGCGCGTGTCCGCGCCATGATTGCATCAATCTGGTGCTCTATCAGGCAGTTGAATGCGGCAGCTGCGCCGGAGGCGAAAGCGATGCCGACCGTGGTTGCCAGTAACAGTGGCCATGGCACCATATTCGGCGTAGCGAGAAACATGCCGATCAGTGCCGTGAAAACAATCAGTGAAGTGACGCGCGGCTTGCACAGCGGGAAGAAGTTTTTTAAACGCGGCGCGAGTTCTTTCATCTGGCTCATCAGGTTCATATTCATTTGCATCTCGCTTTTATATTTTTGAACTGTCATGGTTTGGCCTCGTTTCCAGTACTTTTTAGTTGGATCCTGTGATTTTGGAATTGATTACAACGGTGATGATTACCAGCAGCGCAGCTCCCAGGTTATGCGCTACTGCCAATACTAAAGGTAAATGCAGAATGAGGTTGGCAATGCCGATACAGACTTGTGCGACCAGTACTGCCAGCAGCAGCCATGCTGCATTTTTAAATGATGGAATCCAGATTAGCCGCAGTGCGATGCTGCCCAGGTAAATGAATGTCACCAGCGCGCCGATACGGTGTGCCCACTGGATGGCGGTGAGCGCCGGCAGCGTCAGGTTACCGCCATTGGCACTTTGGCCAAGCTCGCGCACCAGATGAAACGCATCCTTGAAATCCATTTCCGGCATCCATGCGCCGTGGCAGGTTGGAAAGTCCGTACAGGCAAGTGCTGCGTAGTTCGTGCTGGTCCACCCACCCAGGAATACCTGTGCGAGCAATACAATGAGCGCGCCGCGTATCAGCAGTTTTAATGCCGGTGAAATGGCGGTGGATTGTCGGAAACTGCCCCAGTGACGATGTGCAATCCAGACCAGTAGCGCCAGCGTGGTCATGCCGCCAATCAGGTGTGCACTGACAATTGCCGGTTTCAGCAGCATGGTCACAGTCCACATGCCTAGCGCCGCCTGGAACATGATGATGAACAGCAATGCGGTTGGGAGCAGGGGGCTGACTTTGAGGTGCGCTTTGCTGCGCCAGCCAAATGCAAATAATGCCAGGACGATCAGCCCCAGGGTGCCCGCGAGGTAACGATGCGCCATTTCTTTCCAGGCTTTACCGGTTTCAATGGTGCTATGCGGAAAGATTGCCTGTGCATTCTGAATGGCGGTTTCACTTTGCGGTACTGTGAGTGTGCCATAGCAGCCAGGCCAGTCCGGGCAGCCCAGCCCGGCATCAGAAAGGCGGACATAGGCGCCAAGCACCACCACGCAAAGCGCGAGTATGGCGCCAAACAATGATAAGCGTTTAAAGCGGCTGTAATTTATCATCATCCTGCCCAGGAGTATTTCATTAGCCGTATGACATCTTTACGGATCAAGGCCGGGTCGGTATGCGGCGCATAGCTCATCATGAAATGGCCCAGCGGGTCTACCAGGTAGATTCTGTCTGCGTTCATGGACGACTCGTTGTTTACGTTGAATTGGTCGCTCAGCGCTGTAATTTCGGTGCCGGGCTGATTAATGATCAGCATATCCGGGTAATCTTGTTTGATCGAACTGACTTCATGTGCAGTTGTGATGAATACACGCTGCATGCGCGGTATTTCTTTGTACAAGGAGGTATGCAGCTGGCGCATGTTGTGTAATTTCTCGTGACATTCTTTTGCACAGTTGCCGGCTACATACACCATGCTCCATTTGTCTTTCCACAGATCAGACTTTACAACGCTGCCGTCGCTCGATATCAGCGCATAATTCATCGCCAGCAATTTTGCCGGGACAACCAGCTCGCCGATGCTTTCACCTTTTGGCCGCCAATCCAGTTTGTACATGGTGATGACTGCGATGATCGGGGTGATAAAGAATATCAGCATGCATAGCAGCATTAAACGGCCTCTGCGTTGCCGCTGTAGATACTCGCTGTTTTCCAGTTCAATTTGCATAATTTTAAGCTTCAGGTTGATTTCTTATTTTTACTAATGCCGGTGTACAGAAAAATCAGGATACTTGCGATTGCAAAACCAAACCACTGGTAGGCATAACCCATGTTGGTAGCGATTTTCTCGGCAGGCAGCTGCCAGTTGCGTACAAAGCCGCCGGCATTGCTTTTGGCATCCAGTTTAATCACGACAGGCAATACGCTGATTGTCACGCTTTTCCGGTAACGCTCCATATCCATGTGCTGCCATACTTTATTCCATTGCTGATGTTCTGTCTTATCTTCCAGTGTAAAAATCTTTTTGCTGGGAACCCATACCAGCCCCACAATTTCCACTGAGGTTTCAGGTGTGGTGATGACCGGTATATCGGTATGTGTCGAACCGCCGGCAACCCAGCCTCTGTTGACGAGAACATACTCGTTGCTGCCGTCGATTTTCAGCGGGGTCAGCACATGAAAACCAGCGCGGCTGCCTTCAGTCTGATTATCCAGCAGGATCTGATATTCGGTTTCGTAACGGCCTTTTGTTTTTATTTTTTTATATTTCCACTCATCCGGATTGTCCAGCCGGGCAGGCAAGCTCAAGGCTTCATTATCTAAAGAATTGTTATAGCGAGCCTGGAGATCCTGTTTTAATTTAGCTTTGTTGTATTGCCATAAGCCAAGGTTGATAAACAGCGGTACACATATCATCAGCACTAATAATCCAGTCCAGGATAAGCTGAATATGTAGTTCGAGAATCTAAATTGCTTTTGTGCCATACGCATCGCATAATGTCTCATCTACATAGATAGGACATTGATATGTTATTCAAAATTGTCGTTGTATTAGCGTTGCTTGTCATTATTGCCAGCCTTTTTTCTGCCTTGTATTTTTTAGCTAAAGATAAAGATGGCGGGGCACGCACAGTAAAAGCTTTAACGCTGCGTATCGGTCTTTCTATTGCTTTGTTTGTCTTGCTGTTATTGGGCTATTACTTCGGCTTGATCGGGCCAGGTCAACGCTAGTTTTGAAAGGACTTTAACGTGATCTGTACTTGAAAGCCGGGTTGCGATAATAAAAAGGGGGCGCTGTATATGCCCCCTTTTTTCATGTCTGCAATTACAACCAGTAAACGAATATGAACAAACCCAGCCAAACCACATCTACAAAATGCCAGTACCAGGCAACACCTTCAAAACCAAAATGGTGCTTGGATGAGAAGTGGCCTTTCATTGAGCGCAACAGAATCACGATCAGCATGATGGTGCCCAGCGTAACGTGAAAGCCATGGAAGCCGGTAAGCATGAAGAAGGTGGCGCCATAGGCACCGCTACGCAGGGTCAAGCCCATTTCTGTATAAGCGTGGTGGTATTCAAAAGCCTGCAATACCAGGAACGCCGTACCTAATGCTACGGTTAAAAACAGACCAATAATCAGTTGCTTGCGGTTGTCTTTCAACAAGCCCCAGTGTGCCCAGGTGATGGTAGCGCCGGAAGATAGCAATAAAGCCGTGTTGATTGCTGGCAGGCCCCAGGCGCCCATTGGGTTGAGCGGGCTTGGTTTGTATTCAGTGCCAAGTACAATACCGCCGGGGCCGGCAGAAGGCCATGTGCCAAGGAAGTCTTTGTAAGGCGTGAATACCGGGTCAAATGCGGCCAGGTCCGGTACGGAAATGATGCGCATATAGAACAGTGCGCCAAAGAATGCAGCAAAAAAAGCGACTTCAGAGCAGATGAAAACAATCATGCCGATGCGGAATGATTTGTCTTCCCACTTATGGTATTGGCCTGTCACGCTTTCGAGTACGACAGCCCCTAGCCATTTGAAGGTCATGAGTATGATAATGGCTGCGCCAATGTACATCATCCACTGGCCTGGTGTCTGCAGGTATCCCAGATCTTTGTTGGTATCTGTCGCCACACTGAAAATAAAGCCTGCAGCCAGTGACATAAGTCCTGCCGATATAACGACAGGGTAGATAGCGCCATGCGGTACAAAATAATGATTACTTGAATGTGTTGTCATGCGTAAGCTCCCTATTGCATTATTTAGCCAGTGTCTGGCTAAATGAGTTTTATATTAAATTAACGCAACTATTCATAACTATCAGCTCTTACCTTACTTGTGCGGCTACATTCACATACTTGAATCGCACACCCACAGTCTTCCTGCTAACGCTTGGTTATTATTCCTTAGCACTAAAAAATGAGTAGGATAAGGTCATTTCTTTTACATCTGCCGGCAACTCGCTGCTTACAAAAAATCGTAAAGGCATGACTTTTGTTTCACCGGCTTTTAATTCCTGCCTTTGAAAACAAAAACATTCTATTTTTTTCAAATAAGCAGCAGCCTGTCCTGGCGTCACACTTGGTATTGCCTGCCCGGCAACAGTCTGGCTGGTAATGTTTTTAGCTTCAAACAGCACGGTTTCCACTTGCCCCGGGCGCAGCTTGATACTTGACTGTTTAGGGTAAAAATTCCAGCCCAGCCCAGGCATTACGCTGGAGGTGAATTGCACGGTGACCCAGCGCGTTGTATCTACTTTATTGTTTTTTAACGCAGATGCACTGGTGTCTGTTTTGCCGTTTAAACCAGTCATCGTGCATAAAACGTCATAAAGCGGTACCAATGCAAATGCAAATACCAGTGAGCCAACTACAATCCAAACCATTTTGAAGCCTAGCTTTTTATTCGCCAGGTTTCTGCGATCTGCCAGGCTTAAGCCGTCGTCTTTAATATCTGTCGTCACGTTTACTTTTGTGCCTTATTTCCGCGTGTTATTTCCACAGTGTGAACATGGAGGCCAGATACCAGATGAAAGCAATCACCCCGAGCAATATAGCCACTTTTTTATTGCTGATTTTATTCACTTCTTGATTTTTCATAGTTATTCAGAAGGCCCGGATTGTTTGCCGAGCCTTCATCATCCGCCTTATTTAACGACCGGTTGTTCGGTAAAGCTGTGGTATGGGGGTGGTGATGGCAGAGTCCATTCCAGGCCCTGCGCACCTTCCCAAACCTGATCTGTCGCTTTCTTGCCGCCTTTCACTGTACTGATAATGTTATACACAAAGATTAATTGTGATAAACCCAGTACAAATGCTGCGATTGAAGAAATCATATTGAATTCAGCAAACTGCAGTGCGTAGTCAGGAATGCGGCGTGGCATGCCAGCCAAGCCCAGGAAGAACTGCGGGATAAATGTCAGGTTGAATGAAATTGCCGTCAACCAGAAGTGCAGTTTACCCAGCTTCTCGTTGTACATATGGCCAGTCATTTTTGGCAGCCAGTAATACACGCCAGCCATAATACCCATGATGCCGCCGGCAAACAGGGTGTAGTGGAAGTGTGCAACCACGAAATAACTGTTGTGATACTGCGCGTCAGCCGCAACGTCTGCCAGCACCAGGCCTGTCAAGCCGCCGATGCCGAACAGGATGATCCAGCCCACCGTAAACAGCATTGGCGTTTCGAAGCTCATGGAACCGCGCCACATGGTTTTGATCCAGCAGAAGAACAGTACGGCGAGTGGCAATGAAATCGCCATGGTGCTGTACATGAAGTACAGCAGGGCAGGGACTGGCAAGCCAGCTGTAAAGAAGTGGTGCGCCCAGACGACTACTGATAAAGCACCGATGCCCCAGAATGAATAAACCTGCGCTTTGTAACCGTACATCGGTTTACGTGAGAATGTTTGCAGGATCTGTGGAATGAAACCCCAAACCGGCAATAACAGGATATACACTTCCGGGTGACCGAAGAACCAGAACAAATGCTGGAACAGGATAGGGTCGCCGCCGCCTGCTGCATTGAAGAAATGTGTGCCGAAATGGCGGTCTGTCAGCAGCATGGTAACTGCGCCGGCCAATACAGGAATCGTGGCAATCAGCAGAAAAGCCGTGATTAACCAGCCCCATGCAAACATCGGCATTTTCATCAAAGTCATGCCAGGTGCGCGCATGTTGAACAGTGTCACGATAATGTTGATCGAGCCTAAAACTGATGAAATACCCAGTAAGTGCACTGCAAAAATAGCAAAGTCTACGCCGATGCCGCCTTGTATCGAGAGTGGCGGATAGAATGTCCATCCGGTTGCCAGCGCGCCGTCACCGATACCGAACAGGGCGAGCGTGAATGGCAGCGTCAGTAAAATCGCTGATGGCGGCAGTAGCCAGAAGCCCCAGTTGTTGAGGCGTGGCAGCGCCATATCCGGTGCGCCGATCTGCAGAGGGATCATCCAGTTTGCAAAACCGGTAGCGGCTGGCATCAATGCTGCGAAAATCATGATCAGTGCATGCACGCCGATCAGCTGGTTGAAGAAATCCGGTTTCATTAATTGCAAGCCGGGCTGGAATAGTTCAGCACGAATACCCAGAATCATTGAGCCACCGACCAGAAACATGATCAGTGAGAATGTCAGGTACATGGTACCAATGTCTTTATGGTTCGTTGTCGTCAGCCATCGCATAATTCCGGTCGGATGGTCGGCGTGCTCATCGTGATGTGCAACTGTTGTTGTACTCATAGCTTTCTCCTGTACCTAATCTTTAATTATTGACGCGCGGCTTTTACTTGTGATGGCTGAATAACGTCACCAACATTATTACCAAGCGCGTTGCGTTCATAGGTGATTACTGCTGCGATTTCGGTATCGTTTAAATTGCCTTTCCATGCAGGCATCATGCGAATACCGTTTAGTACGCGGTCTAAATGACTGTCAGGCAGGTATTTGCCGTCAGCGCCGAAAATCGGTGAAGTTGCAATCTTGCTGCCGGTCAGTGCAGGGAAGGCTGGAGGAAGGCCTGCGCCGGTTACCTGATGGCAGACCGCACAGTTTTTCTCATAAACCGCTTTGCCTTCAGCAATCAGGTCTTCTTTAGTCCATTCTTTTTCAGAACCCGCAGCGGCCTTGGCGATTTCCGCCTGTTTAGCGGCTACCCAGGTTTTGTATTCTTCCTTAGGCAGGGCATCTACCACAACAGGCATGTAGCCGTGACCTTTTCCGCACAGTTCTTTACACTGGCCGCGGTAAGTGCCTGCTTTATCAACCTGCACCCATGTTTCGCGAATAAAACCAGGCACAGCAACACGTGAAGAGCCAAATTGCGGTACCCACCAGTTGTGCAATACATCGGACGATGTCATCAGAATCCGTACTTTAGCGCCGACAGGTAATACCAGGCGATTATCGACATCGAGCAGGTAAGGTTTTGCCGGATCGTTCACCGGAGCGACTTTGCCTTCAACCTGATCTTGCGGAGTAGATAAGTTGCTGACGAATTTTATACCCTTAGCGTCTTCCAGCCCGGCTTGGCTACCCTTATCGGTGTTGCCCATGTACTCATACTGCCAGCGCCATTGTGAACCGGTCACTTTAATGACCATGTCAGACTCGTTACGGGTGTCTTCCATCATCACTACGCTGTGGTAAGCGGGGATGCCCATGATGACAAAGTCAATCAGCAGCAGGATGGCGAATGGAATCAGTGTCCAGAAGATTTCAGTTGCGGTGGAAGGTGCTTTGTCTGCAACTGCTTTGTGACCTGCACTCTTGCGGTGCTTGATAAGTGAGTAAATCATGATAGCCAGAACAGCGATAAAAATCACAGCGACAATCACCATGAATTTATTGTGCACGTGCAGAGTATCAAGTGCCATTGGTGTTACTGGTTCAGGAAAGTTCCAGCTGTAATCAGCGAATACCTGCGGTGACGTCAGTAAAAACAGCAGACAGAAACTTAACTTCTTTATTGCTTGCTTTAACATACCTTCTCCCAAAACAAAAACTATTAGACGATTTTTAATTGTTGTTTAAGTTGTCTGGCCACCGTTATGCGCTGGTCATTGTCCATATAGCGAGTGCCAAACTCTACTTCTTTACCATGAGAGCCGATGAAGATACTACATGTCCCGTCAGTACTATTGCGCAGGGAAACTTTTGCCCAATAACGCTGAAAAGTGAATTTCTCCGAATTCTTATAACTATGTTTTTCTACAACCACCTCATTACCAACTAGCGTGACCCTTTCAAAATCCCCGTAATGGAGATAGACATGGTGCAGCGCATACGCAAAAGCTAAAACTTCAAACCCGGCAAACGGCAATACAAGCCACGCTCCTGATAATGTCACTCCCAGTGCGATGGTCATAGTAATGATCGCAATACTGATAAAAAGCCATGCCAGCCCCTTTGGTGTAAGGGAATTGTTAGGCTTTGCTACTATGATGTTGCCGTCAGCACTAAAAACTGTCATACATCACCTGTGAGCTATCGAAGATGACCTGCATACACATTTTTAACGTGCGTCAATTTGACGCATGTCAAAAGCTAACATAAAAACATGCGTGTCTCAAGCGTTTTTGTTACAGATTTGAAACAAAGTCGTAACCTTTTGTCGGGAATTTAAACAATTTAATTACAACTAGGCGTGCTGAGAACTGCTGCCTGTCTGGCTGTCGCGGCAGTTGGTTCTGGAGTGGATTTTTATGAAGTTCAGGTCCGGAGTGGCTGCGGGATGTGAGGTAGCGTGTTCAGGAGTATCAAACAGGGTGGCTCCCCTGTTTTATTTTGGCAATAGTCAATATTAGTGGCGGGATTTGATGAAATGTTTTGCCGCAACCCAGACTGTAGGCAGCGTAGGTATGACGACCAGTGCCAAAGCCACCAGTGAAAAGTTGGCTTTTACCCAGGGATGGTTACCTACCAGAAACCCCAGCCCTGTCAGGCCGCACACCCATAGTATGCCGCCGGTGATATTGTAAAAAGCAAATTTGGGATAAGTCATGTCAGCCACCCCCGCCACAAATGGGGTAAATGTGCGGATAAAAGGCAGGAAGCGGCCGGCAACGATTGTGATCGGGCCGTGCTTCTCATAAAAATCATGTGTTTTATCGAAAGCGTTTTTGTTGAACCAGCGTGAATTCTCCCAGGCGAAAACTTTCGGGCCGAACCACCTGCCTATGGAGTAGTTTGCCGCATCGCCGGCAATTGCCGCAAGTGTCAGTAAGATCATCAGTGCCGGCAGGCTCATGCCGCCAATCGCCGCGATGGCACCGGCTACAAACAACAGCGAGTCTCCGGGTAAAAACGGCATGGCAACAACGCCGGTTTCTATAAAAATGATCGCAAATAGAATGGCGTAAATCCAGATGCCATAAGTGGCGGCGATCACCTCCAGATGCTTGTCAAGATGCAGAAATATGTCGATGATGCTTGCAAAATCCATAGTCAGTTTCTTTTATCGTTTTTATTCAGTGATTGATGTGCGGCCTTTTTGTTATCTCATGCATTCGATCGGATAACAAAATTCCGAAATATGGCAGTTGCGTTCAGTCGTCATCTTCCAGAATGCGTTTGCCTTCGTCTTCGATGTCTTCAAACTGGCCGCGGTAAACGGCCCACCAGAGACCGGCAAGCACTACAAGTGCCATGATGACTGAGAGTGGTATAAGTACAAATAGGATGTCCATATCAGACCTTTGGATGAGTTTTGCGTACTGTTAACGCGGCGGTTGAAAACTTGGTCAGGCGCAAAGCGTTCACAACCACGATCAGGGAGCTGACGGCCATGCCGAGGCCAGCCAGCCATGCAGACAGTATGCCAAAGAAGGCAAGCGGTATGCTGATTAAATTATACACAATTGCCCATGCGATGTTTTCTTTAATGATTTTCATCGTGTGTTTTGCATGGCGGATAAGATAGGGTATCTGGCTGATATCGCCGTTCAGGAATATATAATCAGCATGGGCGAGGGTGAGCGGCACGCCTTTGCCCATGGCAATCGATACATGCGCACTTGCCAGTATCGGGCCATCGTTCAGGCCATCGCCTACCATGAGCACTTTCTTGCCCTGCTGTTTGAGGGTTTGCAGGCGCAGCAGTTTGTCTTCAGGATTGCATGCAGACTGGTAATGTGAAATGCCTATTTGTTTTGCGGTGTTTTCTACTGCATCGGAGCGGTCGCCGGACAGCAGTTCTACATTGATGCCGGCATCCCTCAGTTGCTGTATGGTTTGTGCTGCATGCGGTTTAATCGCCTCCTGCAATGTAAAGGTCGCCAGCCAGCCATTCGCGTCGGCTAAATGCACCTGCTGCGTGTGCTGGTTTTCTTCATTAACGGTACAGAATTTCGCCGAGCCGAGTTTTAGCTGGCCGCTGATCAGGCCAGGCTGCGCAAACGCCTCATTGGCTGCAAAGTTTTTGATGGCGGCACTAACGCCGGCACCAATGGTTTCTTCAATAACATCCAGTTCAAGCGCCAGCGGTGATTGCTGCTGTGCCTGATACGCACTGAACAGCGCCCGTGAAACCGGGTGGAATGAATGCCGTGCCACGGCTGCAGCCAGCGCCAGCGCCGCAGTTTCTGTTAATCCGGCTTTGTGTTGAATCGCTTTGATTTCAATGTGGTCTTCAGTCAGTGTGCCGGTTTTGTCAAAAATAACCGTATCAATATCGGCAATGTTTTCAATCGCCTGCAGGCGCTTGATCAGAATGCCGCGCTTTACGAATGCGCTGGCGCTAGAGAGCATGGCGGCCGGTGTCGCTAGCGATAACGCACACGGGCAGGTCACAATCAGCACGGCAGCTGCAGTCATGAGCGCCCGTCCGCGGTCAACATCCCACAGCAGCGCAGCGGCAATGGCGGCGCTTAAAATTACAAAAATCAGGAATGGACGCGCGACGCGGTCTGCAAGTTTCGATAATCTCGGTTTTTCAATGGCAGCCTGGTTGATCAGGTTCACAATCTGGCCGTATTTGGTGGAAGCGCCGATGGCTTCCAGCACAATATTGACAGGCTGGCGCAGGTTGTAGCTGCCGGCAATCACATTATCGCCCTGATTCGCCGGTCAGCAATGATTCATCAACGCTGGTGCTGCCGCTGGATAATTTGCCGTCCCCCGGAAATGCCTCGCCCAGGTTCACGCGCACGATGTCATCGATTTTAAGCTTGGTATTCAATACGCGTGTGTAGCTGCCATCAGCATTCTGGCGTTCAGTGTTTTCGGGAATGCGGCTCACTAATGATTCCAGTGCGCCTAGTGTTCTGCGATGCAGTTTTACTTCAATCAGGCGAGCCGAGAGCAGGAAGAATACGAACATCGTCAGCGAGTCAAAATAAACGGTGTGCCCCCACCAGCTGTTCGGCTCAAAAGTCGCGGCTGAACTCACAATAAAAGTAATGACGATGCCGATGGCTACCGGCAAGTCCATACTGATCTGCTTCATCCGCAGGTCGCGCAGGGCGTTGCTGAAGAACGAACTGCTGGAGAACAGCAGCACCGGCAGGCTTAGCAGCCATGATGCCCAGTTAAGCAGATGTAGGATATCTGCCGAGATCTCGCCGGGAGTGGTGAAATAAGTCGGGCTGGCGTACATCATGACCTGCATCATGCAGAAGCCGGCAACCATCCAGCGCCAGAATGCTGCCCGCTGTTTCTTAATAGCGGCTAGGTCACTTTCGTGCTGCGTTGCGGGGCTGGCACTGTAGCCTAAGGCCTGTACCGTACTTAAAATTCTGGAAGGACGCGTTTGTGACGGAGACCATACCACGACAGCGCGCCTTTTAGACATGCTGACGCGAGCACTGACTACGCCTGGGGATGACTTCAGGCCTTCTTCGATGATGCCGGAGCAGGCTGCGCAGCGTAAACCATCCAGCAGCAGACTCGACTGCACCAGTGCTTGATCAGGATTGCTGCCAAATGGCTCGCTGAATTCCTGCCATTGATCTTCCGTGTCCAGAATCGTCCATGCCGGGTTGGGCATGATGTCTTCGGCAGTCAAATTGGTTGTAAGCAAGAACTCACTCCATACGGTATTCAGATAATTGTGAGGGGTAAAATCGTCAGGAATTTACATGACTTTGCGTAGCGTTAATTATATATTGAAAAGCAGTTAATCAGCCCCATTGTAGACATAGATTAACTTTATAAATTGGAGTGGCTATGCGCTTTGATAAATTAACAACTAAATTTCAGCAGGCGATCAGCGATGCACAAAGTATTGCGCTGGGTGCCGATAATACGGCGATCGAGCCGCAGCACCTGTTGCTGGCTTTGCTGAATCAGGAAGATGGCGGTACCGCCTCATTGCTGGCACGTGCCGGCGTGCAGCTTAACCAGCTTAAAACCGGCCTGAATGCTGCGATTGCCAATCTGCCGAAATCGGCGGACGCCAGCGGTGAGATTGCGATCTCACGTGATTTGAATAATTTGCTCAATGTGACCGATAAGCTTTCGCAAAAACGCGGCGATGCATACATCGCGAGTGAAATGTATCTGCTGGCTTTAGCGGATGATAAAGGCGAGGCAGCGAGGTTGCTCAAGCAGAATGGCCTGACAAAACCTGCGCTGGAAACCGCGATTCAGGCAGTACGCGGCAATGAAAGTGTAGATAGCCAGGAGGCGGAAGGCCAGCGCGAATCGCTCAAGAAATATACGCTTGATTTAACGGAAAGAGCGCGTCTGGGCAAGCTGGATCCTGTGATTGGCCGTGACGATGAAATTCGCCGCGCGATACAGGTATTGCAGCGCCGCACTAAAAATAACCCGGTACTGATCGGGGAGCCGGGCGTGGGTAAAACCGCGATTGTTGAGGGCCTGGCGCAGCGTATCGTCAATGGTGAGGTGCCGGATTCACTGCGTAATAAAAAAGTGCTGTCACTGGATATGGCAGCTTTGCTGGCTGGAGCGAAATACCGCGGCGAGTTCGAAGAACGGCTGAAGTCCGTACTGAAAGAACTGGCGCAGGATGAAGGCCAGACCATTTTGTTCATTGACGAGATTCATACCATGGTCGGTGCCGGTAAAGCGGAAGGCGCAATGGATGCCGGCAATATGCTGAAACCTGCTTTAGCGCGCGGTGAGCTGCATTGCGTGGGCGCGACGACGCTGGATGAATATCGTAAATACATTGAAAAAGATGCGGCCTTGGAGCGCCGCTTCCAGAAAGTGTTGGTGGACGAGCCCAGTGTGGAAGCCACAATCGCAATCCTACGCGGCTTGCAGGAGAAATACGAGCTGCACCATGGCGTGGAAATTACCGACCCGGCAATTGTGGCCGCGGCCGAGTTAAGCCACCGTTATATTACCGACCGTTTCTTGCCGGATAAGGCGATTGACCTGATTGACGAGGCTGCAAGCCGTATTAAGATGGAAATTGATTCGAAGCCGGAAGTGATGGATAAACTGGATCGTCGCCTGATTCAGCTGAAGATCGAGCGCGAAGCGGTGCGCCGTGAGAAAGATGAAGGCAGTAAAAAACGCTTTGTGCTGATTGAAGAAGAAATCACCAAGCTTGAAAAAGAGTACGCAGACCTGGAAGAAATCTGGAAAGCGGAAAAAGCGCAGGTGCAGGGTTCAGCCCATATCAAGGAGGCAATTGATAAAATCAAGTTCGAGATGGAAGAGGCAACGCGTAAAGGCGACTGGCAGAAAGTCTCTGAATTGCAATACGGTAAATTGCCGCAGCTGGAAGCTCAGCTGAAACAGGCGTCGAATGCTGAAGCCACCACTCCGCAAAGTAAAAACAGAATGCTGCGTACCGAAGTCGGGGCAGATGAAATTGCCGAAGTCGTCAGCCGTGCGACGGGTATTCCGGTCAGCAAGATGATGACAGGCGAGCGTGAAAAACTGCTTACGATGGAAACGAAGCTGCATGAGCGCGTAGTGGGGCAGGATGAAGCGGTGAGGCTGGTGTCTGATGCTATCCGCCGCTCACGTTCCGGCCTGGGTGATCCTAACCGTCCGTATGGCAGCTTTTTATTCCTGGGGCCGACCGGCGTAGGTAAAACCGAGCTGTGTAAAGCGCTGGCAGGGTTCCTGTTCGATTCCGAAGATCACCTGATCCGCATCGACATGAGTGAATTCATGGAGAAGCACTCAGTGGCACGCATGATAGGCGCGCCTCCGGGCTATGTGGGTTATGAAGAAGGCGGTACACTGACGGAAGCTGTACGCCGCAAGCCATATAGTGTGATACTGCTGGATGAAGTTGAGAAGGCGCATCCGGATGTATTTAATGTGCTGTTGCAGGTACTGGATGATGGCCGCCTGACAGATGGTCAGGGACGTACTGTAGACTTTAAAAATACTGTGATTATCATGACCAGCAATCTGGGGTCGAAAATGATACAGAGCATGGCTGACCAGGATTACCAGCTGGTGAAACTTGCAGTGATGGGTGAAGTCAAAACACACTTCAGGCCGGAGTTCGTCAACCGCATTGATGAAGTCGTGGTATTCCATGCGCTAGGTGAGGCGCATATTAAATCTATCGCGTCTATCCAGCTGCAGTATCTGGCTAAACGCCTGGCGGCAATGGATATGCAGCTGGAATTAACCGATGCCGCAATTACCGAGATTGCGAATGCCGGTTTTGATCCTGTTTACGGCGCGCGCCCTTTGAAACGCGCTATCCAGAGCGAGATCGAGAATCCTCTGGCACGTGAGATTCTGGGCGGGAATTTTATAGCTAAAGATACGGTCAAGGTAGATGTTAAAGGCAGTAAATTTGTATTTTCAAAAACAGGCAGTTAATCATTAAATGGTTTAAGAAAGGTTTATTTGCTGAAGAGGCCGGTTGTTGATGGGTTGAAACGCGCGCTGTTCGCCGTGCTGATAATCACGGCGAACCCTGCTCGCGCAGAATTCAGCCAGCAGGAACTGGACGTTTTTGATAATGAACCGCCGGTAGTTGCTGATTTGCTTAAACGTGCAGTATCTGCCGAACGTGATTTAACGAATGCAGAAGGCGAATGGCAGGCCGCAAAGCTGTATTGCGAGGCGTCACGCCATGGCAGTGCCGAGGCGCAGTTTCGGCTAGGCATGCTTTACGCTGCGGGTAAGGGTGTGCCGGCTAACCGTGACCTGGCAGCTTCATTGTTTGTTGCGGCATCCATGCACGGGCATTCTGAATCGCAGAAAATGCTGGAAACCCTGGAGCTGGCTGCTGGTGATTTGCCGCCTTGTGTGCTGGCGGCAGTGGCGCCGGAAAAAGCGCCGGCAAAAGGCGAGATCGATGGTTATATCGCCAATCTGCCAGCTGGCAAGCGCTGGATCGTGCGCTTAGTCGATACAATCGCTTCCTGGCATAAGGTTGACCCGAAACTGGTGTTATCCATTATATCGGTAGAGTCCGACTTCTCGGCATCGGCGCAATCCAACAAACAGGCGCAGGGGCTGATGCAATTGATTCCGGATACCGCCGAGCGTTTCAATGTCAAGAATGCCTACAATGCCAGCCAGAATATTAAGGGTGGCGTTGCTTATCTGCGCTGGCTGCTTGCGTATTTTGAAGGGGATGTCAGCCTGGCCGTTGCAGCCTATAATGCGGGCGAGGGAGCGGTAAATAAATATAAAGGTATTCCGCCTTATGCAGAAACCAGACAGTATGTACAAAAGGTGCGTGCACGTTATCCGCTGCTGCATCATCCGTTTGATGTGAAAGTAACCGAGCCCTCGCCTTTTTTAAAGCGGCGTGGCTAGATTGAGGAAACATAAAGTGCGAAAAAGTTTACTCTTGATGATTTGCAGTACTTTGCTGTTCGCTTCCGGCTGCGCATCAACTGGCCGTGATGCAGCAAGCGCTGAGGCCCCCAGGATAGACAGGATTTCACCTGAAGAGCTGGCGCGCCTGATTCCCCAGCCGGTTGCCAGGCTGACACAGGATGATCTGGTCAGGTTAACAGCCGAGGGCAATAGTCCTGAACAGATCATTGCACAGATCAAAGCCACAGATTCCATGTACGACCTGACGCCCAGCCAGAGCGTAGAGTTAAGCCATAAGGGTGTGGATGCAAAGGTGCTGGACTATATTCATGAGAGCAGGGAAGCCGCTGTGAGAAATCAGCTGGCAGATGAAATTAACCGCCGTGAAAAACAGAAGCAGTCGGAAGTGGCCAAGCTTAAAAACCGGCTGTGGCAGCAGCAGCGTTATTATGACCCGTTCTGCCGTGGTTATTATGGCTTAAGCCCATACGGTTACGGCGGTTATGGCCGCCACTTCGGTTCACATTTCGGCCTGGGGCTAGGCATTGGCCGGCCGCTAGGTTGCTGGTAAGGCTTTCAAGGCACTTCTTCAATACATTTGCGAGCATCAGCTTCGCTGGCTGCCTGCTTAAACCATTGGGGTACATTACTGCGTTGCGCGGTACTGCATCCTAAACGATGTATTGATAGAAGGGCCCTTTAATAATCAAGGTTAAATATAATGCAGCAGAAAACACATCAGATCACGGTTTCCACGCATGGACGCAAGCTTTATGACATCACGCCGGAAGTGATCAGCTGGGCGAAGTCCAGCGGTATAAAAACCGGCATGATCACTTTGTATATCCAGCATACTTCTGCCAGCTTATTGATCAATGAAAATTATGACCATGATGTGCTGGTAGATATGGAAGCGTTTTTTAATCGCCTGGTGCCTGACGGCGATCCGTTGTTTATCCATACCGTTGAAGGGCCTGACGACATGCCTGCACATGTGCGCACGGCACTTACCCAGACTCACTTGTCTATTCCGCTGCTGGATGGCCATGCTGCGCTGGGGCAATGGCAAGGCGTATTTTTATATGAACACAGGCACATAGCAGCCAAGCGCAGGGTTCTTTTGCATTTGATCGGTGAATAAGGCCTGGTACACTGCTATTTAAAATAATATTTAATGTTGTTGCACATAACTTTGAATGCGCTAGAATAGCGCGTACAGGTGGGGTTATATAAGTAAGCTATTGAATTAAATCATTGATTGTAGTTCTTAATAAGAAGAGGAAATTATTATGTCATCATTATTGCGTTCTTTATTAGTTTTGGGTGTTGCAGGCTTGTTAGTAGTCGGTTGCGGTAAGAAAGAAGAAGCTGCACCAGCTGAAGTTGCACCAGCACCGGCTGCTGCGGTTGAAGCTGCACCGGCACCAGCTGCGGCAGAGCCAGGTGGTTATGAGCCAACCGCTGAAGAGCGCGTGCCAGGCATCACGATTGATCCAGCAGCATTAGCTGCCGAATCTGCAGCGCCAGCTGCTGAAGCTGCACCAGCTGCCGCTGAATAATTTCTGGTTTTACAATTTCCAGCTTGAAATAGTTAAGCATTATTTAACCGTTTCAACCTGGCTTAGAAACGCCCGATGATTTCATCGGGCGTTTTTTTATTTAAGGCTGCAATTCTTGGGAGTCCCACAGCCAATAATGGCAGGTGAGGTGACGAGGTCTGGATTTCCCTGCGTTTATAGCCGGTTTTTTTATATATGCGGCTATATTGTGGCGTTGAAGGTTGCCGGAATCGAACCAGGTTTTTTAAAGCGTGGCGGCATTCAAGTGAATTGCCCAGAAAAAAAGCCAACACTAGGTTGGCTTTTTTGGGGTCTCGTAAACAGAATGTCAGGAAAACTAACCGAATTTACCGGTGATGTAATCTTCTGTTTCTTTACGGGTTGGACGCGTGAAAATCATATCTGTGTCGCCATACTCAATCAGGTCACCCAGGTACATATACGCGGTGTAATCAGAGATACGTGCCGCCTGCTGCATGTTGTGCGTAACGACCAGAATCGTAAGTTTATTGCGCAGTTCGCTCATCAGCTCTTCAATATTGGCTGTAGCAATCGGGTCCAGTGCCGAGGTCGGCTCATCAAACAGCATGATTTCAGGGTCTGTTGCCAGTGCGCGGGCGATACATAAACGCTGCTGCTGGCCGCCGGATAGATTGAAAGCCAGGTCCTGCAGGCGGTCTTTTACTTCATTCCACAGCGCGGCGCCTTTGAGGGCTTCTTCTACTTTATCATCGAGCAAGCGTTTGTTGCTTTCTCCGCGAACGCGCAAACCGTAGGCCACGTTTTCATAGATGGATTTAGGGAACGGGTTTGGTTTCTGGAACACCATGCTGATGCGCATGCGCACCTCAATCGGGTCAACACCTTTTTCCAGGATGTTGGTATTGTCCGGGTGCATGATGATCTGGCCATCGTATTTGTTGCCTGGGTATAAGTCATGCATACGGTTGAAGCAGCGCAGGAATGTAGATTTGCCGCAGCCGGATGGGCCGATCAATGCCGTAATCTTGTTCTCGTATAGCGGCATGTTGATGCCTTTTAAGGCTTGTGTACCATTGCTGTAATAAAAGTTGAGATCTTTTGATTCAGCTTTAATCGGGGTTATCGCGTTGATCATGTAGTTTCCTAAATTTACGATTTCTGTGTGTTCTGTTTAATGTTGGTAATCGAAGCGCCTGATTACCACTTAATGCTTTTACGGATCTTGTAACGCAGCCAGATCGCTGTGCCGTTCATGAGCAATGTGACAACGATAATAATCGCGCCGGTTGCCGCTGCATTGATATGAAAGGCATGGTCAGGACGCGACAGCCAGTTAAACATCTGAATCGGCAGCACAGTAAAGCTGGAGCTTAACCATTCAAAGTTTATAAAAGGCACTTCGGTTGTAATCGGTGAAGGCGGCAGGAAAGCAATGAAAGTCAGTGCGCCGATCGTGATGATAGGTGCTGTTTCACCTAATGCGCGTGACATGCCGATGATTACGCCGGTCAGGATGCCGCCCTGTGAGTATTTAACGACGTGATCTTTGACGACCTGCCATTTTGTTGCGCCAACCGCATAAGCAGCCTCGCGGATTGCTACTGGAATGCCGCGAATCGCTTCACGGGTAGACACGATCACGATCGGCAGAATCAGCAAGCCCAGCGTTAAACCTGCGGTCAGAATACTTTGCCCCAGATTGAGGCCGTAAACAAACAAGCCTAGTGCAAGCAAGCCGTAAATAATGGACGGTACGCCGGCCAGGTTGGAAACGTTGATTTCAATCAGGTCTGAAAACCAGTTCTTAGGTGCATATTCTTCTAGATACAGGCCTGCAGCGACGCCGACAGGAACCGCAGTCAGAAACGTGACCAGCATGACCAGCAGTGAACCGACCCAGGCAGAAAGCAAGCCTGCGCTGCCGGCACGGCGTGATGGAAAGTCGCTGAAGAACTGAAGGTTAAAGCGCGGGTAGCCATCCATCACCAGGTCTACAAACAGTGTGAGCAGCGCCAGCAAACCAAACATGATCGCCACTAAACCAATAGAGGCAAACAGAATGTCATTACGTTTATGGCGCTTGATCATCGCGCGAACAGCATCCAGGTTTTCAATCACGGAGGCTTTTATTTTTGGTGTATTTGAATTCATATCTAATGTCCGTTTAGTGTTGCTGGATTAATACTGCTCACGGTATTTTTTGCGCACAATATGGCCTAGGATGTTAAAGCCCAATGTCATTGCAAATAAAACCAGACCGGCGGCAAAGATACTTTGATAACCGATACTTGCATGCGGTAAGTCACCCATTGCGACTTGTACGATATAGGCGGTGATGGTAGCAGCACCCTCTGTTGGGTCGAAAGTGAGGTTAGGCTGCTGTCCGGCGGCTACTGCCACTACCATGGTTTCGCCTACGGCACGGGAGATGCCAAGGATGTATGCGGCAACAATGCCGGAAACCGCTGCCGGCGTTACTACGCGTATAGCGGTCTGGAAACGCGTAGCACCCATCGCATAAGAGCCTTCGCGCATGCTCATCGGCACTGCGCGCATGGCGTCTTCCGCGACTGAAGCAATGTAAGGGATGATCATGATCCCCATCACAATACCGGCACTCAGCATGTTAAAGCCCGGCAGTTCCGGGTAGATTTTCTGTAAGATCGGCGTAACAAACAGTAGTGCGAAATAACCGAATACAATGGTTGGAACCCCAACCAGTAATTCCAGAATCGGCTTCACGATTTCACGTGCACGGTGCGAAGCAAACTCTGAAAGGTAAATTGCCGCAATCGTACCGACCGGTATCGCAACCGCAAGCGCCACAGCGGATGTGGTCAGTGTGCCGGCTACCAAAGGCATGATGCCGTAGTGGGCATCTTCAAACAGCGGGGTCCATTCTTTAGCGGTAAAGAACTCAACAACCGAAACTGTTTTAAAAAAACCTAATGATTCATATAAGAGAATTGCCACAATCGCAAATGTAGTGAATACGGCAGACAGCGCGGCCAGCATCAGAACGAATTCAATAATGCGTTCTTTGAAATGTCGCTGCACATTTTTAGCCAGGCGCGGACTAACCGTAGTCGACCTGGCTGACGTAACACTGTAGTTTTTAGACACTTTGTTTGCTGCACTCATCATAATTTAGACTTTTTATTGTAACGGCTTTATGACAATTTAAAACCGTTGAATAAGAAACAGGAGCAGCAACTGCTGCTCCTTGGCTCTGTTTTGACTTATTTGATTCTATTGATCAAGTCTTTAACTTTAATACCCACTTCGTTCTTTCCACCGAAACCGGTACCAGGTTTCATTGTCTTGAAGTGATCTTTAACCGCAGCGTAGTCTTCAGATGTCAGCGGTACGTATTTCACTTCTTTTACCAGGGCTGGTGCATGCTCAAGGTAATAGTTCACGAATGCTTTTACTTCCGGTTTGAACGCGGCTGCTGTTGCGTTTACGTAAATAAAGATCGGGCGTGACAGCGGTTGGTAAGTACCATCCATTACCGTAGCTGCTGAAGGCAACACGCCTGGGCTGCCAGCTTTTGCTGCAACAGGAACTGCTCTTAATTTGTCTTTGTTTTCTTCGTAATAAGCTAAACCGAAGTACGCCATGCCACCTGTGTTGCCGATAACGCCTTGCACTAATACGTTGTCATCTTCTGACGGTGTGTAGTCAGTACGGCTGGCTTTTGATTTGCCGTTGATTGCTTCTGTAAAGTAGTCAAATGTACCTGATGCCGTACCTGGGCCATATAAACCCATTGCTTTATCCGGGTATGCGCTGTTGACCTGTTTCCAGCTTTTTACATTTGAACCCGGTTGCCAGATTTTTTTCAATTCATCGACAGTCAGGCTTTTAACCCAGTCATTTTTTGCGTTTACAACTACGGTTAATGCGTCAAAAGCAATCGGTAGCTCAATGTACTGGATGCCGGCTTCTTTACATGCGTCTATTTCTTTTTGTGCGATTGGGCGTGATGCATTTGAGATGTCAGTCTCGCCGCGGCAGAACTTTTTGAAACCGCCGCCGGTACCTGATTCACCAACGGTTACTTTAATTTTCTGTGCTTTCTGGAATTCTTCAGCGACAGCTTCAGTAATAGGGTAAACCGTGCTTGAACCGTCAATTTTGATGATTTTTTCTGCTGCAAATGCTGTATTCGCTACTGACAATGTAGTGCTTAATACGCCTGCAATTGTTAATGCTTTTAATAGAGTAGATCGCATTCCATGCTCCTTGTTGATATTCAGTACGTTATAAAACTGAATGCCATTTTATGAATGGAATATGACAAATTGATGACAAATTCTTATTTAGAAAAAATAAAGGGGCTCATGCAGAGCCCCTTGCTTAAATTGACTTTGAAACTAATAAGTTAGTTAAGAAAAGTACTGCCAAAATGGTAAGACATCGCGGCTATCAGGCCTGCGCAAGGAATCGTCAGTACCCATGCCCACACGATGCGTGAGGCCAGGCCCCAGCGTACTGCTGAAGCGCGGCGCGATACGCCTACACCGACAATCGCACCCGTAATCGTGTGTGTGGTTGATACCGGAATACCAAGCGAAGTTGCCAGGAATAACGCAATAGAGCCGGAAGTCTGGGCACAGAATGCGCCGGTTGGGCGCACTTTAGTGATGCCCATGCCCATGGTGCGCACAATACGCCATCCGCCCATCAATGTACCCAGGCCCATAGCAAGCTGACATGAAATGACGACCCAGAACGGCACGTGGAAATCACCTTGCAGGTAGCCGTTGGCAAACAGCAATACGGTAATAATACCCATGGTCTTTTGCGCATCGTTTGCACCGTGGCCTAAACTGAACAGCGAGGATGAAATAAATTGCATTTTATTAAATCGATTCTCTGTTTTGTAAGGGGATGACCTTTGAAAGAGCCACAGTACTATGACGGATAGAATCATCGCGAGCAGCATGCCAAATAACGGGGAGAGCACAATCGCAACACCGGTGGTGATGAGTTTGCTGCCGATGATGATGCCTTTGGTACCGGCATGTGCGACACCTGCACCAAGTAAGCCGCCGATAAGCGCATGGGATGAAGATGATGGAATACCAAACCACCAGGTGATCACGTTCCAGGCAATGGCTCCGCTGAGTGCGCCAAATATCACTGCATTGTTCACAATGTTCGGGTCGATAATGCCTTTGCCCACGGTATCAGCGACATGCAGGCCAAAGAATAAAAACGCAATGAAGTTAAAAAAAGCGGCCCATGCTACAGCGGCTTGCGGAGTGAGCAGGCGCGTTGAAACCATCAGCGCAATGGAGTTGGCTGCATCGTGAAAGCCGTTCATAAAGTCAAATATGAGGGCGACGATGACAAGCAACGCCATAATTAGAATAGCGTGATCCATGACTTACCCCTTAAATGCGCTCTAATACTACGCCGTGAATGACATCAGCAACGTCTTCACAGCTATCAACAGCCTCTTCAAATAAATCATAAAGCTCTTTTGAACGGATCAGGGTGCGTGCATCTGACTCTTCAGAAAACAGGCGGTGCATGCCTGCGCGCATCACGTGGTCAGCTTCGCCTTCGATGCCGCTGATCTCAGCACAGGTGCGCAAGATTTTCTCGGAATTTTTCATGTCAGACAGCATGCTTACCGCATCGCGTACTTTTTCTGAGGCACGTAATAAAATCTGGCTAAGTGCAACCATTTCCGGTGTGAATGCAGATTCGCCGTAGATTTTTGCGCTTTGCGGAATATCTTCCATGTAGTCAATGATGTCGTCTAATGCCATGGCCAGTTCGCGGATTTCGCGGCGATCAAACGGGGTGATAAAGGTTTTGTGCAGGGAGAGCAGAATTTCCCGAGTGTATTCGTCAGCTTCAGATTCGATTTTTCTGAGTTCGGCAAAGTGCTCATCAAACTTTGTAGGATCTTTTACTGCTGACATCATGGCCAATACTTTTGAGCCTCTTACAACACAGTCTGCCAGATTGTTGAATAGCACAAAGTAATTGTCATTGCGCGGTGAAATCATTGCCATTAATCGGCCCAGTGTTGCATTTGCCATGATGCGGAATCTCCCTAATTGTTACAGATTTATTGCAAATTAAAATTTTCGTAAGTTTAACCGCCCAAGGGTAAATCTGCGAGTATTTATTGCCTATTAATTGCACTTATTTGCAGTTGTGTTGTTTTTATGGGGTTAAAATCTATGCTTAATTTTGCTATTTAATGCACGAAAAAAGGACAAATATGCGCAATATTACGATTTACCATAACCCTGCTTGCGGCACTTCACGCAACACACTGGCAATGATACGTGCCAGCGGTATCGAACCTGAAGTCATTGAGTACCTTAAAAATCCGCCAAGCCGTGAACGACTGCTGGAGCTGATCGCAATGATGGGGTGTTCGGCACGCGATATCCTGCGTGAAAAAGGCACGCCATACCTGGAGCTTGGCTTAAATGACGCTGGTTTGCCTGAAGATGCATTGATTGACGCGATGATGCAGCACCCTGTCCTGATCAACCGTCCGATTGTCGTGACAGCGAAAGGCGTAAAGTTGTGTCGCCCCTCGGAGCTGGTGCTTACAATTCTGGAGAACCCTGATATCGGTACTTTTGTGAAAGAGGACGGTGAAGTGGTGAAGCCTTGAAGCCGTAAAGATTCGGCGCTCAGTAAACCAGTTAAGTACTTGTTGTATAATGCTCGTTTTTGGTCATTAAGTTAAGCAGTTATGGAAGCGGAACAACTCAATATTATCGCCAATCGTTTAAGCGACCTGGATGAGCGCAATAATGCCCTTCGGGGGTATCTTTGACTTTGAAAGTAAAAGTCAGCGCCTGGAAGAGGTTAACGGTTTATTAGAAGACCCCAAGGTCTGGGATGACAATGCCAAGAGCCAGAAGCTAGGCAAAGAGAAGCGTGAGCTGGAAACAATCGTCAACACCCTGTTAAGTGTTGAAACCGGCCTCAGCGATGCGCAAGAGCTGTTTGAAATGGCGCGTGAAGAAAACGATGACGACACCTTATTAAGTGTGGCGGCGGATTCGCAGGCATTGGAAAAGCAGATTGCGGAGATGGAGTTCAGGCGCATGTTTTCAGGCGAACTGGATGCCGCGAATTGTTTTGTCGAGTTTCAATCAGGCAGCGGCGGTACCGAGGCGCAGGATTGGGCCAATATGCTGCTGCGCATGTACTTGCGTTACTGCGAGCGCAAAGGCTTTAAAGTCGAGGTGCTGGAAGAATCCGAAGGGGATGTGGCGGGTATCAAAGGCGCATCCATCAAGGTAACCGGTGATTATGCCTATGGTACTTTGCGCACGGAAAACGGCGTGCATCGCCTGGTGCGCAAGTCACCGTTCGACTCTAACGCAAAACGCCATACCAGCTTTGCCAGTGTGCAGATTTTCCCGGAAGTGGATGATTCGATTCAGATTGACATCAATCCTGCCGATCTGCGAATTGATACCTACCGTGCCAGCGGCGCGGGCGGTCAGCATATTAACAAGACCGATTCGGCCGTGCGTATTACGCATATTCCTACCGGCGTTGTGGTGCAGTGCCAGAACGACCGTTCGCAGCATCGTAATAAAGATGAAGCGATGAGCATGCTGAAAGGTGCGCTCTATAATCTGGAGCTGAACAAGCGTAATCAGGAAAAACAGGCGTTGGAAGATGCCAAAACCGATATCGGCTGGGGGCATCAGATCCGGTCTTATGTGCTTGACCAGTCACGCATCAAGGATTTACGCACCGGTGTGGAAATCGGCAATACGCAGGGCGTGCTGGATGGCGACCTTGACCCATTTATTACAGAAAGTTTGAAGCAGGGAGTATGAGTGTGAGCAATACAGAAAATAATCAGCAGAATAGCGAAGTTGTCCAGCAGGACGAGAATCACGTCATTGCTGAACGCCGTGAAAAGTTAAAGGCAATACGCGAAACCGCAAAGGCCACTGGCGGTGCTGCATTCCCTAATGACTTTAAACCTGAACATAAAGCAGCCGAGTTGCATGCCGAATTTGGCGGTTTTGATAATGAAGTGCTGGACCCGAAAGCGGTGCGTGTCAGTATTGCCGGCCGCATGATGCTGAAACGCGTGATGGGTAAAGCCAGCTTTGCTACGGTGCAGGATAGCACCGGTCGCATTCAGCTGTTCATCTCTAAAGATAACCTGACCTCTGCTGATAGTGAAGCTATTTACGATGCATTCAAGCATTGGGACCTGGGTGATATTGTTGCTGCTGAAGGCGTGTTGTTCAAGACCAAAACCGGCGAGCTTTCAGTCAAGGTTTCTGAGTTGCGCCTGCTGACTAAATCATTGCGTCCGCTACCTGAGAAGTTTCATGGCTTGCAGGATCAGGAAGTGAAATACCGCCAGCGCTATGTCGACCTGATCGTGTCTGAAGAAACACGCGCGACTTTTGTTGCACGCAGTAAAGTCGTGTCTGCGATCCGCAGCTTTATGATTGACAATCAGTTCCTGGAAGTGGAAACGCCGATGCTGCACCCGATTCCGGGCGGCGCTTCAGCTAAACCTTTCATCACGCATCATAATGCGCTGGATATGCAGATGTTCATGCGTATCGCACCTGAGCTGTACCTGAAACGCCTGGTGGTCGGCGGTTTTGACCGAGTGTTTGAGGTGAACCGCAATTTCCGTAACGAAGGCTTAAGCGTACGCCATAATCCTGAGTTTACGATGATGGAATTCTATGCGGCTTATACCGATTACCTGTGGCTGATGGATTTCACCGAGCGCTGTATCCGTGCGGCAGCGATTGCTGCAACCGGTTCTGCCGTGCTGCAATATCAGGGTCGTGAACTGGACCTGAGCAAACCGTTTGAGCGCCTGACAATTGTTGGCGCGATTCAGAAATACGCACCGGAATATACGCTGGAACAATTGCATGATGCAGCTTTCTTGCGTGCCGAGATTCTCAAGTTTGGTACTAAGCCGTTTGACCATGCAGGTTTAGGCGCATTGCAATTGGCGTTGTTTGAAGAAACCGCAGAATCACAGCTATGGAACCCGACTTATATTATTGATTATCCGGTAGAGGTTTCACCGCTGGCACGCGCATCGGATGCCAACCCGGAAATCACCGAGCGCTTTGAGCTGTTTGTGACCGGCCGTGAAATTGCCAATGGTTTCAGTGAATTGAACGATGCTGAAGACCAGGCCGCACGCTTCCAAGCGCAAATGAAGGCAAAAGAGGCGGGTGACCAGGAGGCGATGTATTACGATGCTGACTTCATCCGTGCACTGGAATACGGCATGCCTCCGACCGGTGGCTGCGGTATCGGTATTGACCGACTGGTGATGATGATTACCGATAGCCCAAGTATTCGCGATGTGATTCTGTTCCCGCATATGCGCGCAGAAGCCTAACGGCATCGCATTCAATTATTAACCGCAAGTTGCAGCAAGCCCTCAGGTGAAAACTTGAGGGCTTTGTTGTTTATGCTCCAGGTAATTAAGTATGGAGTTAATAAGCTCTCTGTTCAATGAATAAAGAATTGCCGACCATTTTCTTTGCCTGTTTTTTTGCAATGGCGGCGGCACTCGAAACTTCGTGCGGTGATTCAAACTGCCCAGGTTTTGCGATGACAGCGCCGATTGAAATGCTCATGAGAGGCTGAAACGTGCGGTTGCCTAGGCGGTCTTCTACTTCCATGCCGCCACGTTCCCGTTCTTCTGCGTTATAGAACCATTTGGCAACCTCTGCAAAGCGTGCAAGTATTGTTTCGCAGCGCGTTTTCCAGTCATGGCTTTTAAACAGCACAATAAAATCATCACCGCCAATGTGACCGATAAAATCAAGCTCCTTGCAGCATTCCTCTTTCAGCAGCGTGCCCATTAGCTGGATAACGTCATCGCCTTTTTTATAGCCGTGCATATCATTAAATGGTTTAAAAAAATCCAGGTCAAAATAGCATGCGGTGAATGCTGTTCTTGAGCTGAGCAGACCATCAATATGCTCAGTGATAGGCACGTTGCCTGGCAGCAGCGTTAACGGGTTGGCATAACGGGCTGCGCTGATCTGCATCTGTGTGAACAGGCGCAATAAGTCATGCCCGCTTCCCATGCCGGCGTATGTGCCGTTTTCTGTAATAATAAAACCGATGGATAGATATTGCGGGTCACTTTGCAGCATGAGGTCGCTCAAGTCATGCAGGCTTACCGACTTTTCTACAATGACCGGCTTGTTATCCATCGTCATTTCGCAGGCGCTTTTGCCATAGAGCTCTCTGTAATATTGCTTAGAGAATTGGCTGGTAATGTGATAGCGGCTGATGATGCCCACAGGCGTACCATTTTTAACGACAGGGATCGAGTTGATCTCGGCATGCAGTTCGAACAGGTGAAGCACCGCATCGTTGCATAATTCTGGCGCAACGTATGGTGAGTGTTTCATCAAACTTCCAACGGTATAGGGTTGGTTCAGTTGTTGCTGCCTGATCACGTATTTTGTCCCTAAAGTATGTTCAATATGGCCTGGAACAGCGTTCGCCGGATGGTTTTGCGGGCGGGTGATATGGTAACCCTGACCCAAGGCAATGCCGATGTCCCGGATGGCGATGAGTTCGTCTTCAGTTTCTATGCCTTCTGCCACAATGCGTGCACCTGATTTATTTGCGATTTCCTGGATTGAGCGTACAAATTGCAGTTTTAACGGGTCATGGTGAATGCCCTGAATGAAGTGCTGATCTATTTTTACGTAGTCAGGCCGCAGTTCAGACCACATGCGCAGGCTGGAGAAGCCTTCGCCCAGGTCATCAATCGCGATCTCGAACCCCATCGCCCGGTAATAGCAAGAGGCTTCACGCAGTAGCTGATAATCAATGCTGGGCGTGTTTTCTGTGAGTTCAATCACAACCTGCTGCGGCGTCAAGCCAATCTCATGTATGTATTTAAGTGTTTCCCCACCCCTTGAGTATTTACTTAAAAATACATCGGGGCTGACGTTAAGAAACACTTTACCTAAGCCATTCAGATCATAAAAAGACTGGAGTACTTCGTGCCTGGCCAGGTATTCAAGCTCAGCTACCAGGCCGTAATGGCGCGCGGTGTTGAATAGCTTGATCGGTGAGTGTAACGGGCTGTCTGCCGGCCCCCTGATAAGGCCTTCATGACCGATGATTTTTGCAGTTTTGATATCAATGATGGGTTGAAACACTGCACTCAGGCGCTTGTTGTTAATGATGTCATGTAACTTTTGTTCTATGTCATCGGTGGTGTTTTCCCGCAGTTTTTTATGATGGAGAAAAGCAATATTAGTGCTCATTATCTGGACCAGGTTTAAATTCTTATGGGCATGATATTTAAGTAATGTGACAGTCATGTGACTGTGTGCACTTAAAGATATGGCTGTTATTGCCTGTGTCGTATCACCTGGGCTGCAAGCTTATTCGCTGAATAAATGCACTTGTTGCATAAATACAACATAAATGACGTTTTTTTTACCAAATAATGATCTGTCATCAAAATGTCACACAATCGCCGCAAAATCCACCCTGTTGAAAAAACGCAGTAAACAATTCTTAAACAAGAGGGATTTTAAATGAATTACAAATTACGTAGCTTAGTAGCCGCAGCAGTAGCAGGCTCGTTGATGTTAGGTTTTGGCGCAAATGCATTAGCTGACTCAACTGATGATATTGTGAATGCATTGATTGCCAAAGGCGTGCTGACTGAAGAAGAGGGCGCACTTTTACAAAAAGGCCGTGCAGGCGAAAAAGAAGCTGCTGAGAAGAAAAAAGCCAGTTCAGTTTCTGCTAAATATAAAGATGGCTTAGTTTTTGAAAGTGGCGATGGCTCATTCAAAGCACAAATCAACGGCCGCGTGCATGCTGATTACCGTTTCTTTGACTATAACGATAACAAAACCAATGCAGCTTTAGCTACTGGCAATGCCATTTCAAATTCAAACAGCGTATCAGATACCTTTGATATCCGCCGTGCCCGTTTAGGTTTCAAAGCTGCATGGAAAGATTATTACGAAGCTGAAGTAGTGGCTGACCTTTCAAGCGGCGCCAGCAAACTGGACGTTGGTTATTTAAATGTTGCTTGGTGGAAACCTGTTCAATTCCGCTTCGGTAAATTCAAAATGCCGATGAACCTTGAAGAATTGACAAGCTCAAACAATACCGATTTCATGGAGCGCTCATTTGTAAACCAACTGGCTCCAGCTAAAGAAACCGGCATTATGGTACACGGTACACCGTTTACAGGTATCACTTATGCCTTGGCTGCATCAAATGGCGTAAAAGATGGTGGCGTAGAGTCTGATATTCGTGAAGACGGCAAAGATGTATACGGCCGCTTGACTGCCAACTTTGCCGAAATTATGGGCAATAAAGACATGGTGCTGCATGCAGGTGCTTCGTTCTCGAAAGGCGATTCTCCTGAAGGTACGGTAGGCGTCAGCGGTGCTACAGAAGGCAAGGGCGCAACATTCTTCAGAGCGCCAACCTTGGCAAATGCCGCTGCTCAATATAATGGTATTGACCGTAGCCGTGTTGGTTTAGAAGGTGTGGTAGCTTATGGTCCATTCAAAGTGCAGGCTGAATGGATGCAGATGAATAACGAATTCAAAACACCGACCCGCAGCTATGACCTGGATACTGAAAACTGGTATGCAGAAGCAATGTGGACCATTACCGGTGAAAAATACGCAGACAGCTACAAAGGCGGTGTGTTCGGTGGCTTGAAACCTGCAAAAGACTTTGACCCGACAACATTTACAGGCGGCTTGTGGGAACTGGGTCTGCGTTACAGCGAATTCGATGCATCTGACTATAACGCTGTAGGCGTTGGTCAAGGTGTGGGTGCTGCTGATGCGCAGGTTACAACCAAGGCTGCAGGCTTTGCGAAAGCAGATGCCTGGTCACTGGGTCTGAAATTCCTGCCAACAGCTAACACACGCTTGATGATGAACTATGTGGCAACTGATTACAGCGATGTTATCGGTGGTGCTACCGGTGGTGTCATTATCAATAATAAACGTGTTGATGATGAAAAAGCACTTATTTTCAGAGCACAGTGGATGTTCTAGTCTGATTAGCTGATTTACTTGTATCTCCTTTGAGCCCGCTTTCAAGCGGGCTTTTTTATTGATGTATTTATATATGGAATGTGATTGATAACCATTCATTGGCTGACGGTCAGGTATAATTGCATTCTGAAACTTAATTCAGGAATCCCGCATGTATAAACACCCATTACTCGACCGCGATAAAATGACGCCGCAAGAGGCGCTTGATATTCTGATTGACGGTAATCACCGTTTTGCCAACAATTTGACCGCTAACAAGGATCTGCATAACCTTGTAATGATGACAAAAGATAAGCAACACCCTTTTGTTTCCATGCTGAGTTGCAGTGATTCGCGTGCGCCGGTGGAGATGGTGTTTGATCAGGCACTGGGTGATGTGTTCAGTGTGCGTCTGGCAGGTAATATCGCTTCAGATAAAGCCATCGGCAGCCTGGAGTTTGGCTGTAAATACCTGGGCAGTAAACTGATTGTAGTGCTGGGCCATACTGGATGCGGCGCAGTGAAAGCGGCCTGCGATAACTTTAAAGATGGGCATATCGGTGAGATTACCAATCTGATCAAGCCTGCCGTACGTCTGGAAAAAAGCATACTAGAACAGCGTGATTCTAACAATGCTGAATTTGTCGCCAAAGTATGTGAGTTAAGCGTACAGGTGCAGATGGATGAGATCATGCATAGTAGCGAGATATTGCAGGATATGCTGGCAAGCAGGCAAATTGCAATCGTGGGCGGTATTTATGATTTAGGCTCAGGTGAAGTGCGTTTTATGGACAATGCCATAGGCCTGTAATAGATTAGAGTTGCGAAATTAGTATTATAAAAAAAGGAAGCCGCAGTTGGGCTTCCTTTTTTATCGCCTTAATTAAAACTGGAATTAAGTCGTGCGTTTAGCGGTGGCCTTCTTTTGCCATGTTAATGCTGTATTTCGGTATTTCAATGACCAGATCTTCAGTACCCACAACCGCCTGGCAAGACAGGCGTGAATTTGGTTCCAGTCCCCACGCTTTATCCAGCAAATCATCTTCCTGATCTGATGACGGGTTAAGTGATTTGAGTCCTTCACGCACAATCACGTGGCAGGTGGTGCATGCACAGGCTTTGTCACAGGCGTGGTCAATGTCAATATCGTGATCGAGCAGGGCGTCACAGATTGATTCGCCAGTGCTGGCTTCAAATGCAGTGCCTTCAGGGCATAGTTCTACATGGGGTAGTACGATTATTTGCGGCATTTTTACATTTCCAAAGAGTTAATAGCTTTACCGCTGAGCGCATGGCTCACGCTTGCATTCATACGTGCTGCTGCAAAGGCTTCAGTGGCGTGGTTGAGTGCATCAACCGCCTGGTTGATTGCTGTTGCATCATCTGTCGCGGCGATGGTTTGCAAACGCTCGATTTCAGTTCTGATGGCGTTTTGTTCCGCTTCGCTGATAAGGTTGCCATCTGCTGCCAGTGCTGCAGTGACTGAGCTGACAATTGCCCCGGCGCTGACGCGGGCTTCTGCCAGCATGCGTGCTTTTTTATCATCTTCAGCACTGCTGAAAGAGGCTTTCAGCATGGTGGTAATCTCGTCTTCAGTCAGACCGTAAGAGGGTTTCACTTCAATATGCGCTTCAACGCCTGTACTTTGTTCGCGTGCTGAGACAGAGAGCAAGCCATCTGCATCTACAGTAAATGTGACACGAATGCGCGCAGCACCGGCTGCCATCGGCGGAATGCCGCGCAATACGAATTGTGCCAATGAACGGCAGTCGCTGACCAGTTCGCGTTCACCCTGTAACACATGGATGTTCATAGCTGTCTGGCCATCTTTATAGGTGGTGAATTCCTGTGCGCGGGCTATGGGTAGTGTGCTGTTGCGATGAATGACTTTTTCCACCAGCCCGCCCATGGTTTCCAGGCCAAGCGATAAGGGCGTAACATCCAGCAGCAATAAATCTTCATCACTTTTAT
>Ga0208882_1000173_pt1 | contig 36308 bp, 23 predicted proteins | sample LakWasMet14_LOW5_2_FD_183862 | JGI IMG/M metagenome (GOLD analysis project Ga0208882, IMG submission 183862) | Freshwater sediment methanotrophic microbial communities from Lake Washington under simulated oxygen tension - Sediment Metagenome... | ecosystem: Environmental > Aquatic > Freshwater >...
AAATAGACGCAGCGGAAATGCGCAAAATCGAGCCGCATGTCAACGGTCTTGCCGCTGTGCATGTGCCGGAAGAAGGCATTGTCGATTATCGGCAGGTCTGCGATCGATTGGCGCTTCGTATCCAAGAGCGAGGAGGGCGCATTATTACAGGCGCTAAAGTCGAACGCCTCGAACGCAAAGCCGGTGTGTGGATCGCCACCACGAAGACAGCTGAATTTAATGCCGATTTCCTGATTAACTGCGCCGGGTTGCACTGCGACCTTGTGGCTAAGCTGGCGGGTGAACAGCGGGATCTACGAATTGTTCCGTTTCGCGGTGAATATTATTACCTCAGGCCTGAAGCTCAGCATTTGGTAAAAAACCTGGTCTATCCGGTACCCAATCCACAATTTCCGTTTCTGGGAGTTCATTTTACACGGATGATTCAAGGCGGCATCGAGGCAGGTCCGAACGCGGTTCTTGCTTTTGCTCGCGAAGGCTACCAATTAACAAAATTTTCCGGCAGCGACATGCTGGATATGCTGTTTTTTCCTGGCTTATGGCGGTTTCTCCGTAACTATCCTGCTATGGCATGTACAGAATTGGCCCAATCATTCAGCAAAGCTCATTTTTGTCATACACTGCAACGGCTGGTGCCTGATATCCGCGAATCCGACATCGAGCCCGGCGGTGCCGGCGTTCGCGCGCAAGCCATGAAACCTACAGGAGATTTAGTGAATGATTTTCATCTGGTGGTCCGTCCGGATGCCTTGCATGTCCTTAACGCCCCAAGTCCTGCGGCTACGGCATCGCTGGCCATTGGCGAGCACATTGTTAATCAACTGCCGATTTGAGATGTTATGAAGAGAATTCTATTTGGAAACATCGGGCATATTTAAAAAGCCTCTTTATTAATTGTGATATTTGGCGACAAACAAGGATACTGAAGCGATAAATAAGTCACTGATAAAATTCTAAAGAGGTCGCCACGCCAAAAGCGCAGCTTATGACATGGGTTTGTAAGGATAGGTAATGTGCTAATCCCTGTTTTCCTAGATATTTACTACCTACATGATCTGGCTAATCATAACAGATCGATAAAAAGCCTGAGCCATTTTGGCCGATCGACAAACGCCATATATGAAAAGCCGGTCCATGCCAGTAAGTGGGGCTTTTTATCTAATAGAATTGTCTATATTCGCTTGAAATACCATGCCTCAGAGCATGGTATTTAAGGGGGCTACAGCAGCTTTGTAGTAAGAGTTACGGCGATTGATGCTTTGCCGGTATCTTTCGAGGTTATGAACAACTGATAGCTGGCAAGTTTTAGTCAGCCTAATGAGCTAACGGGAAAGTCGGACTCCGTCCCAAGAATAGCCCAGCGAAAACATCACTGCGTTAGAGTCAATCGTTCCGCTATTTAAATTTCTGTTAGTTAAATTCTGAAAATTATTACCTTGCTGGAAATCCTGCCAACTGTAAACATAACTGCCTTTTAGTTGCCAATTTTTTGCAGGCTCCCAAGCAATGCCTGGGGCCACGGTGAAGTAGTTGCGATCGAATTGACTGGTTGAGGTATTGCCGATTGATTCGCTACGTGAATAATTACTTGTGAGGTCCAGCAAAACATGTTCAGTTAAATGGTACGAATAATTAACGAAAATGGAGCTGATTTGTAGCGTTTGACCGATAGCGCTCGGGTTAATGGAATTTGTAAAACCGGTAGAGAATTTAGTTAACTGATTATCGTAATTTAAACTAATGCCAGCGACACTACCCAATGACAATGAAGAGTTCTGTCCAGCTGTAACGCCATTCGAGCTCTGCTGGGAGTCAACCCACATGGGGCCGCCATATACGCTTGCCGACCATTCATAATCGATTTTGTAATTCGCTCCTAGTTGAAAGCCAAACAGATTTTGATTCGATGTGCTCGAGCCTGTGTACTGGATATTGGAAAACATCAGTTTTTCATTTAAAGAGAGACGCTTGCTCCACTCATGATTTCCACCCAAGTCAACGCTATAGGTTTCATTCCCTCTGAAATTTAGTCCGGTACTTGCAGCAACATTGTTTAGTGGGTTGCTGTAGCTTGTTTTGGAGTATGAAGGTTTCAGGATCACTTGGTCTAGGGCTGTCCACTGCCAAGTCCACGAGGGTGCCACCTGATAGCTTTTAGATTGACTATTCGGTGCAAGTAATCCCGTATCTTCAATTTGCTGAGTATAGGAACAGCTAGTCCTGTATCCGCCACTTAAACTAAAAACACTGCGCTGGGTTCGATAATCATTGTTCAGGCCTAGATTATAATTATTACAATCCCAACGAGAATCGTCGTAACGACGAATATCTCCCTGTCCTTCAAAGCCAATGTCCAGTACCTCTGTCTTTCGGGTTGCTTCTAAACTTGGTTTGAGAAGATATCCAACGACAGAATCTCTATTGAAAGAACTAAACGCCATATTATCGTTATATTGCATTCCTTGCATCAAGGATCCTTTTACAGTCCATTCGGCTGCGCTTACGTCTTTCCCAAAGCCGATGCAAGCTAGAACAAGCAACGCTAGGTTGCTGTCGCGGCACATGTTTTTCTGGAATGATTTAAGGAGCAACAATAGTATCGCCGCTTTGTAATAGAATATTTGATTCTATGTTTTCGCCGTCTTCCACATCGCCGTACTCGAAGGGGACGGTTCTGGCTCGACCGTCTGCTTCACGCCTCAAAACTATGATACTGTTCTTTTTGGCAAAAGGTGTTAAGCCGCCGGCCATGCTCAAGGCTTGCATCACGTCCGTCGGTCCTTTCATTACAAATTGACCGGGATGGGCGACCTCGCCGGTCACATAAATTAGGTTACCGTCTGCGGCAAGCAGTCTGACGTTTATTTCGGAGTCAGGGATGAATTTACTAAGACGCTCCCGTAGTAATCTCACTAGGTCTTCAGTCGTTTTGCCGGCAGCGGGAATGTGTCCGACCAGCGGAAAAGAAATTGTGCCATCAGGCAGTACTACTACTTCCTGTTTCAAGTTGTCCTCTTGCCAAACGGTAATTTCCAGCTTGTCACCGGGATTGAGGCGGTAAACATCGCCAGCTAGGGCGGAAGTCGAATTGGACAGTAAAAAAAGTATGCAACTGAAAAAAAACGTTACAAGACTGTTTCTATGATATGGAGATATCAAGTTTTTTAAGTTAAATGTATTCATTCGCTAATTATCCAAAATTGTTGCGTTAATTAATCAATTTGTTAACTAATAAGCTAAATTTGGAAGACTCCAATTCAGTATATTATGATAGGGTATCAACGTTTCAGGGGCGTTGTATCCAATTGTAATAGCCTCTGTTTGGGGTACTAGGCAGATATTTGTAGCGGAGCGAAATCAAATTTTAATATGTATTTTTGCGCTGCCTTATCCTCATCTATAAGTTTACCATTTTTGAAAGCAAGTAGAAGAGTTATTCATTTTTAACGGATCAGGTAAGTAATTCTTTTCGAGTGTAGTTCAGCCATTCTTCACAAGTTTTAGGAGTCCAAGGAATAAAATTATCTTGTGAAGGATGATTTTTTCTGCCCCTGCAATTGGTTGAGCTTTTTTGGCTATCACTTGTAAGATGGCTACGGTTAAGCGAAGTATTTAGACTCAAGAATTGGGGGTAATTCAGTAGTATGGACGGGCGCGGGGTCACGCAATTGACAATATCTTTGTCGAGCAGCTGTGGCATGCGGTGAAATATGCAAGTGTGTATTTAAAGAAGGAAGATAGCAGTAGGGCTCATTGATAGCATTGACATGCTGCAGGCGGTATCAATATTTAGAGCGTAAAAAATTGGCGCGACGATTGACGATAAATTTAAGGATACGAAGCGGCGGTCACAATCCCTTGCAGAAAAATTGGGACAGTGCTATCAGCTGAAACGTGCGCCGGGATCTAACTTAAGCCGGCTGGATGTTTGTTTGTCAGGGTGGGGTAGTCAGTTGAGTCATCGTAAACTGCCTATTTTGTCGCCCGGTTTGACGTTACGTATGGCTTTGCAGTTACATATTTAGCCCGCAATTCGCATTAAATCTTTATTGCTGACATTGAGATGCTGCAAGAATCGTTGCATTTCTTCGGACAATAAAAAACCCGCGAAGCCTTGCGGCTTGCGGGTTTTTGGGGTTCTTTGCACGGCTCTGAACCAATGTTTGGTACGAGGGCCGGTCTATAATTAGCTATATAAGCATTGATATATAAGATATATTTATTTTTAAAATGTAAGTTACTGCAATAGTTACTGCGTTTTGGATTCACTACTCCTTTATTAATCACAAGTAACTCGATATATCCTTACAGCTTGTTTTTATTTTCGCAACTCACAAAATCAGCCGCAACGATTGCCAATTATTTCAGCCACAAAAAACGCAGTAGTCAGTAAGTTGCGGTCTTGCATTGGATGATAAAGTAATACTGGTTGCTGGTCCGCTCCTTTGTTAATGATAGCTACAATGTCTCGGCGGTCAAGGCGGTGAACCTTTCGCGTCGGTCGCGAGGATAAAGAAGATTCTCACGAAAGCGATTTCGAGCAACAACTCGACAGTGCGGGCAATCACGTTCCGTCCCAACCTGAAGGAATTTATAAATATCCGAACAGCATGTGGTATGCCGCCTTAGCTTTATTTTTTCGTAGCTGTTCTCGGCATAGGAACATCCACAGTTTACCCTTACGTATACACGACAAAATTTATCTCAATCACTATAAATTCGCCCAGAGGGACATTTCCAAGCATAAGTGAGTGGAAAATTAGAACACGTACATCACATCAAGAGCTATTATGGTTGCTGCTTCATATTAATAAACGATCTGGAAATAGAAAACCTGGAAAATTGAACATAACATATAGCGGATCAAGCCGCGCCAGGAAACTGCATGCTGTGCGAAAAAAAACTATAATGCTATTCTCGGACAGGTTCCTAGGAACATGCCATACTTCACACCTTTTAAATATTGTTCAATAAAACTCAAGTTGAAATTATTTTCTTGAACAAGCAAGCGGCACCAAGATAGGGATAGTCCATGAACATCTTTCAAACACATGCTCAAATTGTCGAGGACTACGCCAATTACATCAGTAGTTTTCTAAATATTGCCGACAGTGGTATCAAGCAGCATGTCGAAGATCAATTAAAGCAAGGAAAGCTCTGGCCTGAGCCCTTATTGCAATTCAACCCGGCATTTGAAATGGCTGGCACAGTCAATGATCTTGCTCAAACCGGTGTAATACATGAAGAATTAGCCGATATTTTCAAAGGATATAGCCTCTATCACCACCAGGTTAAAGCTATCCAGCTTGGTACTCAGCACCAGGATTTTGTAGTCACTTCCGGCACTGGTTCCGGTAAATCGCTTACGTACATCGGGTCGATTTTCCACTACTTGTTGTCCAATCCAAACCAGGCGGGAATTACGGCGATTGTGGTCTATCCCATGAATGCATTGATCAACTCCCAGTACGAAGAGTTTGACCGTTATAAGAAAAATTACGAGAAGTCCACCGGCAAACAGTTCCCAATCTCGTTCGGTCAATATACAGGCCAGGAAAAGGAAGAAAAACGTCAGCAAATGCGGGAGAACCCACCACAAATTCTACTGACCAATTACATGATGCTGGAATTACTGCTGACGCGCATGCGCGAACGTTGCATTCGAAATTCCATCTACAGCAATCTACGATTTCTGATCTTTGATGAGCTGCATACTTACCGAGGAAGACAGGGTGCTGATGTGGCCATGCTTATTCGACGCATTCGAGCCAAATGTTTGCAGAATGTGATCAGCATTGGCACGTCCGCAACAATGGTTTCAGCTGGCGACAGCACCACGCAACGTGTACAGGTAGCAAAAGTTGCAACAACCTTATTTGGACGAACATTTTCTCCCAACCAAATAATTAACGAGAAGTTGACGAGGTCTTTAAGTGGTGAAGAAAGCTTACCCAATAAAGAACAGCTTTCCTCAAGTATTCTTGCAGGGATCAATGCAGATTTTCCAATAGAGGCATTAAAAAACCATCCAGTTGCGATTTGGTTGGAAAACCGAATTGCACTGGATAATAGCGATAACGAATTGCGTAGAGGTATGCCTCAACCGGTGAGCCAGATAGTTGAATCTCTGGTTAACGATTCAGGTTTGGATACGGAAATTTGCAGGATTTTTTTGGTTGAGATTCTGCAGTGGATAAGCGTAGTCAACCAGCGATTACAAAATGCCGGTCAACGGTATACGTATCTGCCTTTCAAACTTCATCAATTCATCTCGCAAACGGGTTCAGTCTATACCACACTTGATCAGGATGAAAACCGCTACATTACATTAGAGCCAGGGGTTTATAAAAGGGACGAAGATGAAAAAAAACCTATTTTCCCAAATGTCTTTAGTCGAGCCAGTGGTCAAGCCTTTATCTGTGTCTCCCGTAATGGCAGTCTGCTGGAACCTAGAGAATTTCGTGACAAGACCGAAGATGAGGATTCTGAAACGACCGACGGTTATTTAATCATTGGCGAGGACATATGGGATCCGATAGATGATCTGGAATTTCTCCCCGACGCATGGCTGGTTAAATCAAGGCGCGGACCAGATTCAAAGAAAAAACCGTTTTTTCCAGTCAAACTCTATTTTGATGAGTTTGGCAAATGCTCAGAAACCGAACCGCTAAAATGGTGGGGTTGGTTTATGAAAGCGCCTTTGTTATTTGATCCTACTGCAGGCGTGTTTTACGACACCAAAACCAATGAAGGCACTAAGCTTACTAAGCTTGGCAGCGAAGGACGCAGTACGTCTACTACCATCACTGCGTTTGCAATCCTGAATCAGTTAAAGGAAGCTGGTTATCAAGATGAAGATCAGAAACTCTTAAGTTTTACTGATAATCGCCAAGATGCAGCGCTCCAGGCGGGGCACTTCAATGACTTTGTTCAGGTAGTTAGACTACGTTCAAGCATCTATAAATCATTATCTGACGCTCCAGCCAATAAGCTAAGTTATACGACTCTCGGCGAAGCTATATTTAACGCCTTGGGTTTACCATTTACTGAATATGCAAATCGTATCGATGAGCCTTCATTTATCAATGTTAAACGCCAGTATGAGGAGTGTTTAAAAGCCTATCTGTCTTATCGGGCTATAGCGGACCTACGCCGCAGCTGGCGAATTGTGTTACCCAATCTTGAGCAATGCGCATTACTGACTATTGAATATTTAGACATGGATGAAGTCGCATCAACAGATGCTGCATGGTTCGATGTTCCCTTGGTTAATGAACTGAGTTCGCTTGAACGCAAAGAATTTCTGAGCAACATTCTGGATTTCTTTAGACTCGAATATGCTATTCACAGCGAGAACTACCTAACCCAATCCAAACTAAAAGAGCATGAAAAGCAGTTTCGTGAAATGCTCAAAGCTCCGTGGGCCCTGGATCGGAATGAAGAACTGCGCGAACCTTTTCACATTCGTATTGAAACATTAAACAAATCAGCACGGCTTTCTTCGAAGAGTATCGGTCCTGCAAGCTCGCTGGGTAAATTCATTAAGCTTTATGCCAAACAACGTTGCCCTGACGTGAACCTAAAAGGGGAAAACTACAAACACTTTATTGTTCAACTAATGGCCAAGCTGGAAGATGCTGACTATCTGCGCTCACAATTGGCCAGGAGCGATCAAAATGAGGACGTTAAAATTTATCGCCTCAAAATTGAAAAGATTGTTTGGACACTCGGCGATGGTCAAACTGTTAAGGTCGATGCTATTAAGCGTCGATCATATAAAGATCAGCTGGCTAAACCCAACGAATTCTTCCGCGACATGTATCGCCAGAACTTCTCTCAAAGAAAACGGCTACGTGGTGAAGATCACACTGGCCAATTAGGAACCGATACACGCATTGAGCGCGAAGACTTATTCAGACAAGGTAAAATCAGTGCTCTGTTTTGCTCTCCGACCATGGAGCTAGGTATCGATATTGGCGGCTTAAGTGTAGTCCATATGCGTAATGCGCCACCCAATCCAGCTAATTATGCCCAACGTTCGGGGCGAGCAGGCCGAAGTGGACAAGGCGCATTAATCTTTACCTATTGCTCCAGTTATTCACCACATGATCGACACTATTTCCAGCAACAAACCGATTTAGTAGCCGGTGCTGTCCAGGCACCACGTCTTGATCTGTGCAATAAAGAATTGCTGCTTACACACCTCAATGCGTTGGCTATTTCCGAAATCGGCTTACCGGGTTTGGAAGAAGTCGGTGGGGCGAAGCCCTCAGTTATGCGGTTTGTCGAAGATGACAACGATAAAATGCCACTTTCACCCGGCGTAATTAACGGACTTGAAATTCCTGCTGACTTGTTCCAAGAAATTAAAGCCAGCTTCACTCGCGTAACCCATGATTTTTCTACTGATCTGGAAAACGGTGCTTCAAATTGGTACACAGATCAGTGGATCGATCAGAATTTAACAAAATTAGCTGATAACCTTGATCAGTCTCTCAATCGTTGGCGCCGCCTTTATCGGTCAGCACGAACCATTCTGACCAGAGCTACCCAAAAAATAGAAAGTGGAACTCTCAGTCTGGGCAGCGACGAATATAAAAAGCACAAGCGCAACCTTGATCAGGCTACGCGTCAACTAGATTTATTGCGTAATGATTTTGGGGGTAGATCGACGGAATTGTCCGAGTTTTATCCTTATCGTTATCTTGCTTCCGAGGGATTTTTGCCTGGTTATAACTTTACCCGTTTACCGTTACGGATATTTCTGCCGACCAACAATTCTTCGGGCGAATTTATTTCCCGTCCACGCTCTATCGCCTTGCGAGAATTCGGTCCCTTAAATGTCATTTATCACAATGGCCGAAAATATAGGGTATCGCAGTTGATTGTCCAAGACGCGGATTCTGCCATATCAGAAGCCAAGGTCAGCAAAAAGTCGGGTTATTTTTTAACGAATGATCAAAAAAATTTGGAAATCTGCCCGTTCACAGGCGAAAACCTAGGTGACAATGCTAATTGTGAACATCTCAGTTACTTGCTGGAAATGTCGGAATCGCGTGCAGAAGAACGGGATCGGATATCGTGCGAGGAAGAGGAGCGCGTGTCGATGGGCTTTCGGGTGCAAACCTATTTCTCAGTAGATGGTGGAAATCTCGATCGTGTCCGTAAGGCTGTGGCCAAAACCAGTGAACAGGGGCTGCTGAACTTACGCTATATTCCAGCCGCCAGACTTATACATGTCAACCATCAATGGCGAGCGCAGCAAACCGAGGGGTTTCCGGTCGGCATGATTTCCGGTGACTGGGCCAGCTCAATGCCGGAAACCGACGCCAACCTGAAAGAAGATTACAAGCGGGTCAAACTGTGGACATCGAATTTGGCTGATGCGTTATACATCGAGCCCACTCAGCCTTTAGGCCTAAAGTCCGACGGCGTAGTCACCTTGCAGCATGCATTGAAACGGGCCATTGAAAATGTCTTTCAGGTCGAATCCAATGAAATTGGGGTTATCACCATAGGTGAATCAGATTCACCTAACATATTGCTCTACGAAGCAGCCGAAGGTAGCCTTGGTATTCTCTCCCAATTTGTCGAAAATATTGCCATATTTCATCAAGTCATTGACCAAGCGATCAGCATCTGTCGTTTTGACGATGAATCCTATAAAGGACCCGCCAGTTACGACGACTTACTGAGTTATTACAATCAACGCGATCATAAAATCATCGACCGGCATTTGATTGCCGATGCTCTGGAAAAATTGCGCATTTGCACTATCGAAATCCAGACCAACGCTGGTTTCAACGATTACGATGAGCAATATCAAACTTTGATCAGAAGCATAGACCCAACCTCGTCGACGGAAAGCAAGTTTATCGACCATCTTTACGGTAACGGTTTGCGTTTGCCTGATGCCGCCCAAAAACGAGTAGATGGCCTCTATGTACAACCCGACTTTTATTACCATCCGCGTATTTGGGTATTCTGCGACGGCACGCCTCATGACGACCCGGCGGTAAAAGCCGACGATGAAGCCAAACGCCAGTCGATTATGGCGATGGGTGATGAAGTCTGGGTGTATTACTACAAAGACAATCTGGCCGACATAATTGCCGCCAGACCTGATATTTTCAAGAGGGTACGATGAGCGGTTTATCCCAACTCCAATTTCAACCCGGCAAACTGGTATCGCTACGCGGTCGCGATTGGATCGTTTTACCATCCGATGATAAAGATCTACTGATCGTTAAACCGCTCGGCGGCAGTGATGATGAAATGACCGGCATCTATTTGCCATTGGCGATAGCAACCGATCAGCCTTCTGATGCCAACTTTCCACCGCCATCGCCCAGTGATTTAGGCGACATTGCAACCGCCAGATTGCTGTATGATTCTGCGCGATTGGCATTTCGCAACGGTGCCGGCCCTTTTCGCTGTTTAGCCAAACTCTCATTCCGTCCGCGCTCCTATCAAATGGTGCCGCTAATCATGGCATTACGCCAAGAAACCGTGCGGTTGTTAGTCGCCGACGATGTTGGTGTCGGTAAAACCGTTGAAGCCTTGCTGGTTGCCAAAGAACTGTTAGAGCGCCGCAAGATTAAGCGCTTTGCTGTGGTCTGTTTACCGCATTTATGCGAACAATGGCAGGCCGAAATTCGCGACAAGTTGGATATTGAAGCGGTGATCATTCGTTCCAATACGCAAGCACGGCTGGATCGGCAAATCCAAGGCGATACTAGCGTTTATGATTACTATCCCTATCAGGTGATCAGCATTGATTTCATTAAATCGGATGCCCGATGCGATGTGTTCATAGAACAATGCCCAGAACTGGTGATTGTCGATGAAGCCCACACTTGTGCCAGACCAACAGGCGCATCCAATAGTCAGCAGCAACGCTATCACTTATTAAGCCGCATTGCCCAAAAGCCCAACCAACAACTCATGCTGCTGACGGCCACGCCACATAGTGGCAAACCTGAAGAATTCCAATCATTGCTGGGTTTAATTGCCCCTGATTTTGAAACATGGGATTTACCTAGTTCTAACCAGAATCAACGCCGGGAATTGGCACGGTGCTTTGTCCAACGCAAACGAGCCGATGTCGAAAAATGGCTGGGCGAGGAGACGCCATTTCCCGAACGCGAAGCTTTTGAATGGTCATATGATTTATCACCCGGCTACGCTGCATTTTTTGATGAAATTATCAACTTTGCCCGGAAGCTGGTAGCACCATCACAAGCCGCAGAACAACGTCAGCGTGTGCAATATTGGACAGCACTCGCACTGTTGCGTGGCGTCATGTCCAGCCCTGCTGCTGGTATCGAAATGCTTAATACCCGTTTATCTGGCCTGACTGTAACTGAAGACAGTGATGTAGCTGGCGAAATAATTGTTGAATCCGGCTATAACCCAGTTCGTGATACGGAGTTTGGTTTTGAAGGCGATAATGCACCGACGCAGATCATTGAACGCAATGACTGGACCACTCATCAGCGTCAGCAATTACGTTATTTTGCGGAAAGGCTGGCAGAGCTCAGTAATATCAAAAGCGATCAGAAATTGGCTGCTACCAGTCTAATTATCGAAGATTGGGTCAATAGCGGCTTTAATCCGGTCATTTTCTGTCGCTATATCGCCACTGCTAATTATCTTGGCGAACAATTAGTGCCCCATTTGAAAAAGAAATATCCCAAGTTAGATTGTCAGGTCATTACCAGTGAGCTACCGGATGAACTGCGCAAACAGCGTATCGAAGAAATGGGTAAATCCAGTCTGCGGGTGTTGATTGCCACGGACTGTCTCTCTGAAGGAATTAACTTGCAAGATAGTTTCACTGGTATCCTGCATTATGATTTGCCGTGGAACCCCAATCGGTTGGAACAACGTGAAGGCCGCGTCGACCGTTATGGACAGTTGGCTCCCACTGTAAAAGCTTGTCTACTCTATGGTTCCGATAACCCTATCGACGGGATCGTGTTGGATGTGCTGCTCCGCAAGGTTCGAGAAATTAAACGCGCGACGGGCATCAATGTGCCGTTTCCCGAAGATTCGCAAAGCATTATCGACACTATTACCCAAGCCTTGTTGCTCAATCCAGATAGAAAAATCGTTACCCATAAAACCAGCGCGATGGGATTCCAACACCAGCAAACCCTGTTTGATTTTAGCGATTTTGACGAAGCCGAAACCGCCAAGGCTAATATTACTCGCAAAGTAGATGAAGCTGCCGAGCGTGAAAAAGCGTCACGCAGTATTTTTGCCCAAAACGCCATTAAAGCACACGAAATCGAAGCCGACTTGCGTGAAGTCGATGAGGCGATCGGTGATCCAAAAGCTGTCGAATCCTTTGTTACGTCGACGATGAATCAACTTTTGGGTGTACAAATGACGACATCAAAACAGGGCTTTCGTCTCGTCACGGCTAACTTGCCGCCAGTATTACGTGATTTACTGCCAAGTGGCGATGTCATCAATATTAGTTTCCAATCGCCAACGCCGGAAAATCATCATTACTTGGGTCGTAATCACCGCTTTGTCGAACAGCTTTGTCAGTTGATCATGGCCAACACCTTGGCCAGAGTGGACAAAAAAGCTGCCCGTGCTGCCGTTATCCGCAGTCAACAGGTGAAGATTAAAACCACGCTAATGCTGTTTCGCTGTCGTAACGTCATTGAGCAAGTGAAGGCCAATTATCAGATCGTCGCCGAGGAAATGCTATTATGGGGTTGGCGTGGCACACCACAACAAAAAGAATTTCTTGATCATAATGCCGCTAAAACGCTACTGAACGAAGCCAGGGCAACATCTGATCTATCGCCACAGGCGCGGACTAGCTTCCTGGAAAACGAACTAAAGTTGGTTACCCAACTAGAAGACGAATTCCAAAAAGTTGCTGAACAGCAATCCAAGCATTTGGTCGAATCACATCAACGTTTTAGCGCCCTGATGGATAAACAACAGTTCCAGGTCGTCTATCCGGTACTGCCGATGGATTTATTGGGCATTTATATTTTATTGCCAGAATAAACCATGGCTTATATACCGAACTATTTGACTAATTTTTGAGGACCCGAGCGTGTCACTACTTATCACAAGGAATGCGTAAGGCATGAACTACCCCAGCATCCGCATCGAAGGCGCAATCCTGTCGCCAGACATACTTGAAAGCTTACATGACGACACCATCGGCCAGCGACCCGCCGATTTTGGTTTGGATAGCGGCGTCAAAGTCAAAGATGAAATCGCCCGAGCTTGGGCCGATGCTCAAGACTATTGGCGGATATTTCAGCGCAAACTCGAAACATTAAAAACCGATAGCCCTGCAACCACCGAAACTCGTAATCTTTGGATGGTACCGCTGCTGGGTTTACTCGGCTATCAACTAGAATACCAACCTAAAGCCGCCGAACTCAACGGTAAGACTTACGCCATTTCCCATCGGGTCGTAAACCGTGCCCATACGCCATTGCACATCATCGGTTACCGCGAAGCCGCTGGCCTGGACAGAAAACCGGAACGCACACATATCGGCGCGCCGCGTATGTCAGCGCACGGTCTGGTCCAGGAATATCTAAATCTGCATGACGTGCTCTACGGCTTGGTCACCAATGGCCGCGTGTTGCGTTTATTGCGCGATAGCTCGCGCCTGATCAAACTCACCTACCTGGAATTCGATCTCGACCGCATCTTTACCGATGGTCTGTTCGCAGACTTCGCCGTGCTGTATCGGCTATTGCACGCCACTCGTTTGCCAGTCAATCGCGAGAGTGCCGCCGAAAGCCTGCTGGAACGTTACCATCAGGATTCCCTAGATTCCGGTGCCCGCATTCGCGAAGGCCTCAGTAAAGCCGTCGAACAGGCGATCAAGGATTTTGCCAATGGCTTTTTGACTCATCCGCACAATGAAGCATTACGTGAACAAATCAGTACCGGCAAGTTGAGCGCCGACGACTATTACCGCTATTTGCTGCATCTGATTTATCGCTTGTTGTTTTTGATGGTGATCGAAGAGCGCGGTTTGGTGTTTCCGAGCAACGCCCAAGCCAAATACCGCGACATCTATCAGCACTACTACAGTCTGCAACGCCTGCGTCGGCTGGCTGAAAAACGCCATCTTGCCGATCAGCGTCACCACGATCTTTGGCTATCGCTGCTTACCACGTTTCAATTATTCGAATCCGAAGTCATCGCCAACAAACTCGGCCTCAAGCCCTTGGCCGGCGATTTATTTAGCCCACAAGCCATCGCCATTTTGGGCCAAAGCAGTTTGGCCAACGATGTATTGCTCGGATGCCTGCGCTCATTGAGTCTGTATCAACATCCCGATAATGGCCAGCTGATACGGGTCAATTACGCCGCCTTGAATGTCGAAGAATTTGGCTCCGTCTATGAAGGTTTGCTGGAATACCAACCCATATTCTTGCATGATGCCCCTCGTTCTTTTGGGGCAGGGAATGGGGCGAGGATTAGTATCGAATTTGCCTTTGCCCAAGGCGATAAACGTGCCGCAACAGGCTCCCATTACACGCCCGATGAACTGGTCCAACCGCTGATCAAGCATTCGCTTGACTACCTGATCGCCGACAAGCTCAAGGAAGCCGATCCCGAACAAGCCTTGCTCCGTTTGCGTGTGGCCGATATTGCCTGCGGTTCCGGCCATATCCTGTTGGCTGCGGCCCGCCGCATTGCCACCGAATTGGCCATTGTCCGTACCGGTGAAGAGCAACCGTCGCCACCGGTGTTTCGCGCCGCCATCCGCGATGTTATCCGTTACTGTATTTATGGCGTAGACTTGAATCCGTTGGCCGTTGAATTATGCAAAGTGGCGTTATGGTTGGAAGCGCACAATCCTGGCGAACCGCTGAATTTTCTCGATCACCACATCAAATGCGGCAACGCTATCGTCGGCTTTGCCAAGCGTAAGGAATTGGAACGCGGCATTCCAGACGAAGCCTTCGCCACTCAACCAGGCGATGAAAAAGACATTGCCGCCTTGTTCAGAAAGAAAAACAAGGAAGAACGTAAACAACCAGGCCAGCAGCTACAGGTGTTTGAACCAGTTATCGAGCAGCAATTGGACGCCATACTCAATCGCTGGCAAGCATTATCCAATCTGCCGGAGCAGACCCCAACGCAAATCGACCAGAAAAAGCAACGCTTCATCGATTTTAGCCAAAGCCAGGATGCCTGTACCTTGAGCGAAATCGCGGCAATGCCGATTGCTCAGTTCTACATCGAAAAAACCAACGCCAACAAACACAAACTAATTACCGATGCCGAATACCGTCGGTATCTGAAAGCCCAGCAAACGCCGCAAGGTCAAGCGGTCGCCGAAGCCTTTTTCATTGCGCACAAGAAGCGTTTTTTCCATTGGTTTTTGGAGTTTCCAGAAATCATGGCACGGGGTGGATTTGATTGCATTTTGGGGAATCCGCCGTATTTGGGGGGGCAGGGTTTAAGTGGTACCTATGGGCACGATTTTTGTAACTATGTGAAATGGGAGTATGAGCCTACTGGTTTAAGCGATTTAGTAGTTTATTTTTTGCGCCGTATTTTTAATCTTTTAAAAGATGGCGGATTTACTGCTTTTATTACAACCAATTCAATTAAGGATGGCGATGTTCGCAAAGATGGCTTAGAACAAGTTATTAATCAAGGCGGCATGATAAATATGGCGGTGCGTGGTCTCAAATGGCCGGGGACGGCCAAACTTATGGTTTCGCTCGTTGCTCTTCACAAGGGGGAACGGCGATGTAAACGAATACTTGATGGTAAAGCAGTAGCTGTTATCAGTGCTTACTTTGAGGATAGCGAAGATTCTGGTGAGCCAGAGGCTCTACCAGAAAATGCCATTCGTCTTTATCAAGGTTCAATTTTTTTAGGCGACGGGTTCCTGCTTACTCATGAAGAAGCACGTTCTTTAATTGAAGCTGATTTGCGGAATCGAGATGTTATTTTTCCTGTTACTAACGGACAAGAAATTAATAATCAACCCGTCCATAGCCCGGCACGAGAAATTATCAATTTTGTTGATTGGCCTTTAGAAAAAGCACAGTCATATTGTGCAGTATTTGATCGTGTTTTAAGACTTGTAAAACCAGAACGCGATAAAGTTACCCGGGCAGCTCGTAGGGATCGATGGTGGCAATATGCTGAAAGAGCAATAGGTTTATACAATTCACTACGTCCATTAGAACTATGCTTCGTTACTGCGGCCACAACTAAATATCTGAACTTCACTGCGACAAATACCAACTATGTCTTTACACATGCCCTATATGTTTTCACTACTGACCGTTGGGATCTCTATACTGTAGTTCAGTCTTCCTTGCACGAAGTTTGGGCTCGGAAGCATAGTGGTGCCCTCGGTGCAACTTTACGTTATTCACCTTCAGATTGTTTCATCACTTTTCCTTTTCCAGAAGGCCTCTGGCAAACCGCCAATCCATCACTGGCCGACATCGGGCAACGCTACCACGAACACCGTCGCGCCTTGATGCGACAACTCTGGCTTGGCCTCACCGACATTTACAACCTGTTCCACAGCCGTGATCTCAACCTGGAACAGGTCGCCAAAGTCAGCAAAAAATCACTAGAAGAATCCGAAGCAGGCTACCAAGGCTTGCTCGAGCTGCGCCGCCTTCATGTCCAACTCGACACCGCCGTCTGCTATGCCTACGGCTGGTACGATCTCGACCTGGGCCACGACTTCCACGAAGTCGAAACCCTGCCCGAAAACGACCGTGTCCGCTACACCATCAGTCCCGCAGCCCGCAAAGAAGTCCTCAAACGCCTGCTAGCCGAAAACCACCGCCGTGCCGTCGAACAAGCAACGCCAACTCCCGCAAAAGCGAAATCTACGCGAGGCAAAAAAGTTAAATTAAATGAAAATCAGGATGATATTTTCGCATGATTATTTTTCTTAGTTACCTTTTGCTATCGGCAATACATCATGGCGCTTGATCTACAAATTCTTGCTCAACGACTTAAACGAGCACGGCAGCTTCAGTCGCTTGATATTGATGCTGTAAGCCAAGCAACAGGCATTATTTACGAGCGCCTGAATCAGATCGAATCCGGCAAATCCAGTCCTTCAGGTGATGAAGTACTAATCCTAGCCAACTTTTATCGACACGATTTTCGGGATTTCTTGGATCACAGTCGCCCTGAGCCTTTTGAGCAGACCGAAATCCTTTATCGTCGTCATGGTGATGACTTCCAGCCTGAAGATCGTCAGGCTATTCAGGAGTTTCTATACTTGTGCGAAATTGAATCTTTTCTGGAAGCAGAATTGCAGATCCAGAAGCGAAAGTTTCCATTTACTCCGGTAGGAAAATTTTACAAAGCACATGGCGAAAAAGCAGCAAGCGAATTGAGATCGTTTTTAGGCTACGCTCCAAACGCGATCCCACGAGATGTATTCGATGATTTTCGCTGCATTGGCTTTCATGTCTTTCGGCGCAGGTTGGTTAACTCTAATATCTCTGGTCTGTATATCGATCATCCAGTGGCAGGCCATTGTTTGTTGGTCAATTACGAAGAAGACATTTATCGCCAACGATTTTCCGTTAGCCATGAGGCGGCACACGCGATTTTTGATTCCTCAGATTCAGTGGTCGTATCGTATAAACCTGGTAAATCCAAATATTCGGAAGACAAATTGAAAGAAGTCAGAGCTAATCGCTTCGCTTCATGCTACTTAATTCCGCCCGACCAGCTTCCTAAAGTTCAACAGTGGTCGGAGAAATTAGCTCTTAATTGGGCACAACAACTGCGAATCAGCACGGCGTCATTATCCTTTTCCTTAAAAGAAGCCGGACTTGTTGACGAGGATACTGCAAAGCTAATTCGATCTGTCAAAGTCAAAGCGCATGAAAAAATCGATCCCGAAGCCCCCGCTTCCTTAACGGACAAACAGCGAGATCGTCGTCTTAGTCTAATGGAAAGAGGGCTATCAGATTACTACGTTGGCTTATGTTTTGAGGCCTATCATCAAAAAATCATGTCTGCTGGACGACTCAGTGAAGCGCTGCTCTCCGACCACGCAGAAACCCGAGAAATTTCTATATTATTTGGCAGATCCATACAACATGACGATTGACCCAACAAATTTTTCAATAATGGCCGTATCGGATACATGTGCGGTTTGGAATATTTTATCTTCGCGAAAATTATTCCAAGCAACCAAGACTGCAAAGGTGCATTTCTGTATTACGCCGATGGTGTTATATGAGTGCCTATCTAAGCCACGTTCCTCTATGTCACCCGAAAAAAGCGAGTTGATTGCACGCTTTGTAAAAGCGCGTGCAGACGGTGCTTTTCCGATGCAGGAATGTGAGCTTGAAGATTTGGCAGAATTGGCACGTAACGCTCCCAGTGGGCTTGGTAGCGGGGAAATGTCATGTATCGCAACGGCTTATCGAATTCGCAGTATTGCCTTTATGACAGATGAGAAAAAAGCGAGAAAGTTTGCCGAGAAAAACCTGTCTTTGAAGGTTGAAACCACGCCAAAGCTCTATGCATGGCTGCATTACAAATTGTATCTTTCTGATAGCGATCACCAAGACGTTATTGACGAGCATGAAATCTACGAAAAAATGCCATTGACTAAATTTTTTGAAGTGGCATTTAACGAAGCTTTGCGCTGTCGAATCATGCAAGGAGTAGAGGCTAACTAATGGCTTGGCAACATAAAAACTTCATTTCGCTTCAAGACATTTACATTGCCTATCGCAAGGCCAAGCGAGAAGCATTCTATGATCGTAATTGTGCCTATGGCCTGAAATTTGCCGATTTTGAGCAAGATTTGATGGGCAATTTGGAAAATTTATTCGTTAAGCTAAATGAAGGAAGTTGGCCCCATGAAAATGGTTTCCTCGGCGGACACACCTATATCCCGAAATCAATTGAAGCAGCTAAATCTAATGAAAATGACCCTATTCATTTTTTTGCTAGCGATCCTCTGGAAGATTGGCAGAGGATCCATGCCGGCAATAAAACTGCCAAAACAGAATATCGGCTAGTTTGCGATCCATCCGTAAACTACATGATTATTTCTGTACTGTGGGTGCTGAAGGTTGGTCATAAGTATGATGCTTCGCTAGATAGTCGTTATGCATTAGGTAATCGATTACGTCGTCTCAAGGCGCCAATTGGAGAACCCGCAGGAAAAGTCGGTCCTATCAATTTGCAGGCGCACACGCTCTTCAATCCATATTTCAATGCTTATGGGGAATGGCGACGACGTGGATTACAGGCTATGAAGTCAGATCTTGAGGCGGGAAATAAAATCGTTGCTATCACGATGGACTTGCAACGGTTCTATCATCAAATTGATCCCAGGTTCTTATTGGATAAACGCTATTTGAAAGAAGTCGATGTTGTTCTGTCCGGTGACGAACGTACATTTACCGAACAATTGCTTTTGTCCATGCAAAGTTGGCGTGAAGCCATTGGGGATGGTTCACTTGGGTTACCTGTTGGGCTAAGTGCGTCAAGTGTGATCGCCAATGTGCTTTTAAAGGAATTCGATACAAATGTTATTGATGAATTGATGCCCGTTTATTATGGACGCTATGTTGATGATGTTTTTCTTGTTTTACGTCCAGGTAGGACATTTGAGAGTGGAATTGAGTTTCTACATTGGATAGCAAAACGGTTAAAGAGATTTTTAGTCATGAATGGAGACAAAACCAATCCTGAGCTGAAATTGAAATTGCCATACGCTAGTGATTCCGATTTAGTCTTTGTTGGTAAAAAGCAGAAAATTTTTCAATTAGAAGGTAAAGCCGGGATTGATTTGCTTCATCCAATTTTTGAGCAGATACGCGCTCAATCTAGCGAACATAGTTTGCTTCCGGAACTACCAAAAGATGAAGCTCGCATGGCTATGAAAGCGTTGCTTGTAACACCCGATGCGACACTAGACGCAGATGCCATACGCAAAGCTGACGTAATAACGATTAAACGTGGCGGTTTCGCTCTATTATTGGGTGATGTTGAGGATTACGCACGAGATTTAGAGCCAAGTAGCTGGGTATCAAAACGACGAGAATTTTATGGATTAGTCGAACGCCATCTTTTTACACCTAAAGGTATTTTCGATTTTTTTCAGTACATTCCAAAAATTATAGGGGTGACAGTCGCTTGTAATGACTGGCACGAGGCCAGCTTATTTATCGACCGCTTTCATAGGGTGACGAATTTAGTCACAACAACCAGTGAAGCTAAAAACGGAGAAGCTCACGGAAGCTGGATAAATATTGCTAATCGTATTCGCGAGGCGATTTTACAATCAGTTTCATCCGATAATAATGGGAAAGAGCTATTAAGTTTAATTCAGCAACTTGATGAGAAATTCCCATTGTTATTTTCGCTGTCGGTTAATGAAAAACAGTTGCTCACTAGTGTAAATCAACTAAAACTTGCAGATTGGAGCCGCACACCATACGCCCGCTTATGGACTGAAGGTCTGGAAACAAACGATATCTTTAATCCCATTCATATCAAATCAAAAGAGCTTCGTAAGTTTCTTAGGCTATCTACAATCAAGCTTTTTGGCCGTTTAGTTCATTTGTCATCAATGCATTGGCCGGCACTTATTTTCCCCACCCGGCCAATTGCTTTCGATGATATGACTCGGTTGTTATCGCCATCCGAAGCGGTATTTAAGCGATTAAAACAATTTTCTATTGCATTTCGGGGGGCATGGATACCTGTATCGAACTATGGCCTGAGGATGCACAAGGACGAAAGTAGCGAACGAGTCTATTTTTCTGTCCCCGATACTTTACGAAGAAATGTAAATATAGCGGTAACTAATTTTCTGACAACAAATCAGCAATGGGTTGATGCAGTACGTGGCATTCCTGATTTGTCGCTAGATCGGTATGAATTGCTTAATCGAGTGTTGCGCCAAGTAATGAAGGAGCAGCCACGCCCTTGTTATGTTGTTCTTCCTGAGTGTTCTCTTCCAAGAAAATGGATGCTGCCAGTTGCCAGAAAACTTGCAAAACGGCGTATTTCTTTGCTTGCCGGGCTTGAGTACGAAAAAACGCCAGTCGGCCTCAAAAATGAAGCGCTGGTTTCATTGACGACTAATTTTTCCGGTTATCCATCACATGTATGCTTCACTCAGCCTAAATTAGCCCCAGCTTGGGGTGAAGATGTACAAATTCGTCAACTTATTGGACAACAAATCGTCAAACCCAAAAGCAATTTTCGCCCAGTATATGATCATGGTGGATTCCACTTTGGTTTACTTTTGTGTAGTGATCTTACAAATATTGATAATCGAGGGTATTACCAAGGGTGGGTCGATGCACTATTTGTTCTGGAATGGAATCAAGATTTGCCTACTTTCAGTTCATTAGTTGAATCAGGCGCGCTCGATATTCATGCATTTATTATTCAGTCGAATAACCGTCTATATGGTGATAGTCGAATCCGAGCTCCATTCCGCAAGGAGTACAAGCGGGATATAGTAAGGCTTAAAGGCGGTGAGCACGATTATTATGTGGTCGGAAAAATTCAATACATGCAGCTTAGAGACTACCAAAGCTGCTTGTTTCCAAGTCTTTCCGAGGATGCGGTTTTTAAGCCTTTCCCAATCGGATTCCAAATTTCCGATCGCCGACGAGTTGGGAAAAGCTAAAACTGTCTGACTATCGTAAATCGATAATGGCAAATGCTTGTATGGCTAGCTATTAGATTCAGGGATGATTTTTCGCGCAGCTATGCCAAGATGAATGCTCTTGATACTGCTATTCCAGGCTATGGCTTGGAACATATTAATCCTATCAAAAGCTTAATGTAGCGTTGGATTTGATTGCTTGATAGCCGCGCGTACAGAGTTTTTTGCTTTGATTGGTCGGGCGGATTTGATATTGCAAATCTTGAACCCAATCGCTCCTGTTCGGAAAGCTGTAGAGTACTGTTGTTGAGACTGATCTGTGGAATGTCCTAACGCTTTTGCAATCAATTGTGTATCAAGTCCAGCGTGATGCAATGATCCTGAAAATCGATGGCGGTAACAATAAGCTGTAGCAACCTCTTTTAATTGAGGGATTGCTTTGCGACTCAAATAAGCAATTTTGTCGCAAATTGCACCCGGATCAGCAGTCACAATTAGTCCATTGTGTTTAGATTGCAACTGTTCATGCAGATAGCGAAACTCAACCGAATCATCTTCTATATGAAAGGATCGGAACGCTTGACCATAAAGGCCATTGTGCGTTTTTGCTCCATGAATAAGCACACTAATAGATTGATCTTCATTTAGACTTAGTTCTACCCCAAAAGCAAGCTCCTGAGGTCGGCATCCGGAGATAGCCATCGTGGCAATTGCCAAAATATGTTTCGTGTTGGATTTTAATGCATAATTAAAGAGTCGAAAAGTCCAGTCTTTTGGTAGCGTTTTTAGCCTTCGTGCTTTAGATTTTTTACTCTTTTTTGATTTTGGTTCGAGATTACTTTTGAGCGACCATTCTGATTGAAAATTGCCGTTTTGGTAAGATGCCAAATTGCGCTTGTCTTGGTCTATACCAATGACAGATAAGAAGTTAAGGTATTGCTTTAAAATATTGACTTCAATTTCCCATGCAGTTGAATCCGATTTTTTTAATGCATCTATATTTGTAACAGATTGGCTTATTGCATCCAATATATAGGACGCTGTTGCAGCTTTATAGGTGTAATACGTACTCTTTGACTTTGCATATTCGATCGGCAATTGTTTATCTTTGAATATCAAACGTTCAGCAATACGTTGGTAATTTAGTCTAGTTTTATCACAGATACGGCGTTGTTTGTTAATGATATGAAGAGCGCGTGCTTGAGAGATAATGCGATAATAATCTTTCATGTTATCTAATGGGTTTTCATTGCCTTCCATGCCAAAACTCTCTGTCTATATATTATAGATATAACGCAATATATTTTAATGTTATTCAAGTAATTTAACGATTCTGTTTGACATTCACTGTGTCATTATTTGAGAGCGCATTCTGTTTTTAATGCTGCTAAGTTAGTTGTCAATCTCCATTTTAAATGGAATGATTAGTCAACAAGAAGCCCCCCATTCCTTATATTATCCCGCGCGTAAAATATCAGAATAATATAACTTTAAAGTATAGCAGATGCTTAATATTAATTAAGCAAAAATGCTATACCGATGTTAATCGTCAATTATTAATTTTTTTAATAGATGGCATAAATATTATTAATATATTTTAATTGAATTTACACGGAATGGTATGCAATAGAATTTATTTGCAAATTAATAAAAATTATTTGGCAAGAAAAAGTTTATATTGCTGCTATACTTTTATTGTCAAGAGGGTGTCTCGAAAAACCTATTTCTCAAAATCACATCTATAAAGATCAATGGCTTGTAAGTGATTATTTTCTGAAAACAGGGGTTTTTCGGGGTGCCAAATAATTATAATCAAGGAAAATATTATGCATGGACATAACAATAAAATCTATATTAATAATATAGGTATTTCGACAAGCGAAAAAGAAGACGACTTCTATATGCCAATAGCTGAAATATACTTCAGCATAAACGCTAACCCATTTAAATATTTAGACTACATAGATCCTTTCTCAAACAAAATATGCGCTTATGAGATAAATGAAACTTTGCGAAGACATGGTAATAACAAAAGTATTTTGCTAAAAGAAATTATGAACTTGTTCGATATAGATTGCGATGCTGCAAAAACAATACTTGCAAATGTGATATCACGGCTCAATAACCACATTGTTACTAATAATCAAGTAAAAAATGACTTCCCATCTTTCGATGATCTAATGCATTTAGCCGAACAATGTGGCTTTGCAGATCAAAATGAATTTAATTTTAATTTAATGCTTGTGCAGTATAATGAAGAAATGCATATTCGCACTAAATCAATTAAACATGCGATAGAATACTTGGAAGAGTTCGCGACAAGCGGGGATGTGATGGTAAGTTATTCACATTCATCAGTACAGAAGATGTGTGAAGAGTATAAGTGTCTTTATTTAGAAAAAGATACACAAAATAACAGATGGATTATCAATCAAGAATTGCGTGATGGCAGTCAACGGCTACATGATTTTGATACATTATATGATGCATACCATGCTTTGCCCCTGCCTGGTACAATTCGCGGTTATTATCCTGACTAGTTTATTTTTTACTCGATTACACTTACGACTAAACATGCAAAATTGTTGCCGGCACTTCATTGCGGCAACTACCATAACAATTAGAGACTTACTTACAAGGCATCATATTCGTTTACAGTCCAACACGCATAATTGAATTCTTATAAAAATAAATATTCATAATATTTATTTTTCATTGTATATTAAATCCTAGGCTAACTACTGGGACCTATGAAAAATAAATCAAACGTAACAATAAACAATAAAAAAGATACAGAAGAAAAACCTAACATACCCACTCATGATTCGCAAAATAATCAACCCGATCCATTTCATTTATTTGCAGATCAATTAGACTCGACATCGACAGAATACAGAGAAATTTGCGAGCGAATTTTTGGTTATTCTGCTACGCCACAAAAAGTTTTTACTGCTTTAAAACCTAAGCTCCAGGAGATTGACAGCAATCTTAAACGCTTAACTATTTACAATCAAAGTCAACTCAAAGAACTATCAGATCGTCCATCTATTGGGCGTGAAGAGCGCCGTTTTTACAGCTCATTACAACAAATGTGTGCTGAAAAGCAGCTTCAAGAACCGAACAATGCTGTTTTCCAGCGAATCGAAAAATTGTTTGATTTATTTCCTAACGCCATTGAGCTATTGGAATACGTCTACGATTTTTTATGTCTTCGCAATATTTCGCATGACAAAAAAGCTATATATTTTTCGCCTGTATGTATATGCGGGAACCCTGGAATCGGTAAAACAGCAGTAATTAGGGCGATTTGTGAGGCGCTGGCGGTTGACTATGCCTTCTACGATTTCAGCGCTGCGAGCTCTTCGTGGGGACTCAGCGGACAGGATTCAGGCTGGAATGGCAGTCATCCCGGGATTGTTGCAAAGACATTACTATATGGAAATTGTGCTAATCCGATTATTCACCTTGATGAAATCGACAAAGGCCAAGTAAATCATAACCTTGATCCTTACTTAGCCTTACACACTCTACTTGAAAGACCACAAATGCAGAAATTTTGTGATGCGTTTGCGCAAAACTTATCTCTCAATGCTTACTATGTGATGTTCATGTCGACCGCAAATGATATCGAGGCTATTCCTAGGACAATTCGATCTAGGCTACGAATGATTCATATTGACAAGCCTTCAGCAGAGCAAATGGAAAAAATTAGCGCCAACATGTATTCGGGGCTTTTAGAGAATGAAGGAGTTAATCATGTTTTTGCTGAAACATTAGACGATGATGTTATTGACTTTCTATCATCGAAAACCCCGAGGGAGACGGGCCTGATGTTAGCGCGAGGAATAGCTGCTGCTGCATCACGTACACTAACAGAAAGCAGATATAGAATTAGCATTGATGACTTGTGCAACAATGATAAAGATTCAATTTCCAAAAAAATGGGGTTTGTATGGTAACCGATGATAATAGTGTTGCAAGCAAAGAGGAAAAAGAGGCAGTAATTCCCGACAATTACAAACTACTAGTTTTTAAAATGGACAGATTGAGCAAGTATATGGCGTTGTCTGGCCATCAAGTACATGCTTGTACTGCGCGATATCTTGACCATATCGTTAATTCTCAAGGCACTTTAAATATACAAAGCAAGCACGACTACGCTGACATTGTCGAAGCAATTGAGAATTATCATAATTACATCAGTCAATATAAAGACATATTGACTGATGATTTATTTGAATTTGCAATGCCGAGCAGTCAAGCCAATGATATTTGTGCACTGTACAAACATAATCTTGTCGCACAGATTTTATATGACATTCAACGTATTCAAGAGCAATTGCGGACACTATCCGGTTGTCAGGAAATCTATTACAACCACGATTATTTGCTTCCACGTTGGCATGCGGAACTCATTCATTTCGTAGAGTTTCAATGTTAATTGGAAATGAATTTGTGTCTTTGCCAAAGTTTTTAGACGTCGAGGCAAGTAGCTTAAATGTAAAAAGTTATCCGATTGAAGTTGCTTGGTCTGACTCGAAGGGAGTAATTGAAAGTTATTTGATAAATCCGAAGTGGGTAGATGAGTGGAATGACTGGGATTTTCACGCCCAATCCATCCATGGCATCAGTCGTAAACATTGTCTTGAAAATGGCTCTCTCCCGGCGTTTGTCTGTAACCGTCTCAGCCAATCAATACTACCCGGTGAAACTGTTTTCGCGGATGGGGGGCAATTTGATCAGGATTGGATTGATGAGCTATATGCCGTCGGCTCGGCGATAGGCTATTCGAAATTCAGAATTATTCATTCTGACGTCGTTTTGCTTCCTTTGCTTGCTAAAGTCGAGGCGGACCACAACAAGCGGCGGCGGATTTATGAGGAATTAAAGTCTGTAGCTAGGTGTAAGATTGGCATTAGGAACAGGCACAGGGCATCAGCTGATGTTCAGTATTTAATTGAGCTTTTCCATTTATGTTTGGCGTATTAAAATTCGAAATCAAATTTTCCCGCAAAATGTAATATTGATATTCTGTAGGATCAGTTGGGAAAATAAAATCGTGTACTGCTTATTTTTAATCCCATTTGACAAACAAAAGTTATTGTCATGTTGATGTGGCTATTTTTACAGATACCTAGCGGTTTGGAATCCACAAAAGCAATGCCTTACGAGGTTCTGCAACGGGTTTTCATGAAAGTCGTTAGCGGTACGATTATGTTGGGTACAAGCTCGGTAAAGCGATTGTAACTGAACAGGCCAGGAAGTGCAGATTGCCAGTGCTTCCGAATATGATTTTGATAAAACCACTTGAAGGTTCGGTAACCTGATTGATAATATTACACCAACAGTGTGTTCATTTCGTTATAACTCATACGGTGTATGCGATTACGTTTCTGTCATCGTTAACCAGCTTTTTTGCTAGGCCGGGATAAAGCTTAAGCTTAAGCAAAAGTCCTCAACATCGCAAAATAATCGTGTTCATTTCATAGCAGGCAGGCTTTTGATGACAGAATGGATGTCGAAATCTAAAATTTTCCATTTTTACAAAAGCCTGCCTACTTTTCTTATTCCGATCTGAGGTTAATTAAAATGGGTAGTGATAATCTTTCGGTCTTCCTACGACCACATCAAGCCATTTTTAAATGTCAAGTCATTTCCCGTTTTCTTTAACGAAGATTTTATTCATATTCCGAAGCCATTTAGCGTGTTCGGCATCTCTAGCTAACACCAAAATAGATTTACCATTGGGCGTGTAGCAAGCCACCGCCCTCGGCTTGTCTGCTTCGGTTTCGGTATATTCACTCCCCTCGGTATTATTGTCTCTAATACCCTCTGCTAATTCTGCTAATTTGCTAATTTTTTGGTTAGTGCTACTTTCCTCGTGGGTTGAAATTCGCAGATTAGCAAGATTAGCAGGGGGGGCTATTGTAGAACCTACTAATTCATCAGGATTAAACCACATGATGAACGCTCCATGATTTTCTTGCTCTGACATTATCAATAACTGTGCCCGGTTCATTCATAGTAATGTAGCCATTATCAACAAGTTCTTTTATAGCATCGTTCAAACGGTTTTTATTGCGCAAATGACTCGGGCCACGGGTCAATATTGATTCTGTTCTGAATTGCTTTAAACCGCGCTCACTAATCCACTTGGATAATGACTCGGCATCACAAACAGACTGAGGAATAACGGCAGTGCCGCGTATACGTAAGTTTTCTTTTAAGTACCATTGAATAATAATTAATGCCCGTCCAAGTCGATAACGATCAATTACTCGTGCAGTCGTACCCTCTTCAATCGCAGTCATTACGCCAGCAATACGACACGCATTTTCTAACGCTTTGGACGCTCTATCTCTCGACTCTGAAAGGTCGTTTCCTGATTGCATCAATGTTTCAAATTGGTTCATTGCATCAACAGCCAGCGACGTAGCATCTGCGCTTAATGACAAGGCTAATGGGTTAAGCTCTTGAGGATTTATGCCTGTACGAGGCATTGCTTCAGTCAATGCCTTAAGTTTTGCAAATAGGAGCTTAACTTCTTTTCTATCCCTTGGTGACTCAAACACAGAGACATGACGACTGCCTATTGTTGATTCAGGCCACGCAACAAGGCATCGTGCCAGAAAACCCTGACCGTTAGCCATACGATCACCTAACAGTTTAGTCATGACGTCAGGCTGCGCTAATTGGTGCATAGCTAGGCGTCTACCATATAAGACACCTGAGCTATCACCAGCTCGAATTCTATCAAAAGCCGCGCCGTCCCATAACTTGCACCAACGTGCCATTGTCTTTAAGGCATTATCGGAATTAAGAGCATGGCCCCCAATTAATAAGCCAGCCTCATCACTAAATAAACCCAGACTAGGCTGACATATCACCATCAGCTTATATAATCCTTCGACTGTGGGTTCTGTAACGAATCTTATAGGCATTATTGGGGCTTTCGGTGCTTTCGGCTTATTGTCTAATACAACATGTGCTACACCTGCTACAAAGTCATTAGCTGTTTGGTTTTTGGGGTTAGGTTTTTTATTAGCTGCTTCGCTTCCTGATTTCCACTTAGCCAGGGCTGCTTCGTATTTTTCCGACTTTACGGAATAGTCTTCCATTTCTAGCTGTTCCTGTGCTTTTGCGGCTCCCAGTACCACCGCATCTACGCCGCTTTTGCGCTCTCCGCTCTCAGCAACGGTCAATAAGTACAGTGATAGCGGCTTACGCTCTTCCCATGGCAACATAACATCATAATGCGTCTGAGCTGCCAATGATGAGCTAGCTAGGACACTTTGAATACATAGTGTTAAGGGTGCTTTTATTGTTTCGTGCAAGGCTATTGCTGCCGATCCTAAAATATCACCTAGCGCTTCGACTGGATAGGGTTCAGCATTTGGTATTGGTGCGCGTAGTGGTTCAGGTTCAAAATTAAAATTAGCAGGATTAGCAGGATTAGCAGGGGGACGTTCTGCATTATTGATCCTTTTCGCTATAAGTGCGTCCACAAACGCTGCTCCTTGTGCCGCCGCTTGGTTGTCGTGCTTGATCTGATCATCTAAGCGCATATTAACCACCTGCCAAGCGTATAGCTTCTATAAGCCGTTCCCGCGCTAACTCAATGCGCTCAAGATCAACTTGTGAAATTGGCCTTCCTGCCAATACATCACTAAGAGCAAGTGAAACTATACTTATTTCATTTTTTATCATTTTCAAAACTTGTAGGGCGGGGAACGGCGCACGCTCAGTGTTATAGTGTTGCGGATTATTTGGATATAAATCAGACAGCGTAAGTCCCACTGATCCAACTACATCAGGTGCCGAACAGCCACTGAAGCAGTGAATTAAAAGACTGCCATCTTCGCGCTCCTTGATGGCTAAAGACGGTGATCTGTCTTCATGAGCAGGACAGCAAGCCGACCATTTGTTTTGACCTGTTGATTTGCATTTACTAAGTAAAGGTAATAATTTATCAATGGGATTCATAACATCAGCTCCATAGTATGAAACATTTTGGTAATGTAAATGTATGATCTTATAAGTGATAATTTGATAACATGTTGAAATATATTACTATTTATTCTGCTGCTCACATTTACGATGTGAGTGCTGCTTAACTTTTCCATAATTAAGCTCCCATTCCATTACGCGCTTCTACTTTAGCGACAATCCAGGCGTCTACTTCGGACTCAAGAAAGCCCATTGTCCTTGAACTTAAATTTATTTTTCTCGGGAATTCGCCACAGGATTCAAGCGCGTAAATTGTGCTACGGCTTAAGCCGGTTTTTTTAATGACTTGGGGTAGGCGGATGATTGTATTGCTTGATGTTGTAGTCATGCTTTACACCTCTTGGTGTGTTATTGAACATGGCTACATAGTGAAGTAAAAATTTTATATGAAACGGTGACGGGGCTTAAAATCTGCTATCGAGGCTTATTAGGTCTTATTAGGGATTATTTGGGGTTTAAGAGCTGTATAGTTTTTCCATCGTTTTTGAAATTGTGATTTAGATAAGGATTTTTCACCCGGCATGATTAGACAGTCTTCGCCTCTATCTTTTCCTATTTTGATTGCGTAGCCTTCCGGTGGTGTTGTCCACAATTGTCCCCATGCTTGGGTTTCGTTCGGAATTTTGTTATGTTTATCGTGAAAAAGCTTTGTCATGTCGGCTATAACTTCGAACCAGCCATCTTGTCGTTCTGGCGCATTCAGCAAGTTCGTAGATTTAATTTCGTTGGTACCGACTGATTCCGCCTTTGGTTCATTATAAACAGCTTTGGCTTTCTCTAAGAGAGTAGCCACGTCACACCGGTTAAATCCTATTTCTTTGGCTCTTAAAGAACTTGCACCATTATACTGGCCGTCTTCTGCTCGCATTCTGAAAAGTGGTATGTCTTGCTGTGCCGACGCTGCAAACTCTTTTACTTGCTTAATCCTTGCGACTCTATACCGTTTGTTCCACCCCATCATGTGTTTCACGATTGCAACTCCATCAATACTAATATTGTCTCTGTCTGTAGATTCTGGATTAATTTCCTTTGCTCTCCACGGTAGCGAGGTTGTTTTGTTGAGTAGTTCTGTATAAAGCCTTTCTGCTGCTGTTGAATAATGGAAAGTTTCGTCTAGGTTTTGGCCTGATTTGTCCTTATTTAACACGTCGACTAATAAATCCAGTAAGTCATATAGTGAAATAAAATCTATCTCTTTTGGATTATTTGAATATTTAAGCGAAGGAGTCTTCAATGTAGCACCTCATTAGAGCGCAATCATTACAATAGAATTAACCGGAAGTAGGGTAATGAATCCTACTTATCGCTCCGTCGAGCTATCCGGTTAAATTGGACTGTATCAGTAAATCAGTTTGCAGTTTTACTTAACGGGATAATTACCGCTCCATTCTTCAAGCTATCCAGATAATCACCCCATGATTGCATCATGCGTCGACGTTCTTGCAGGTATTGCGCTCGGTTATAGGCAGCCCTTACTTCGTCTTTAGGCATGTGGCATAATTGCCGTTCGATTGCGTCGGGACTCCAGCCTTGCTCATTTAACAGGGTTGATGCTGTTGTTCTAAAGCCGTGAGCGGTCATCACGTCACTGCTGTAGCCTAGCGTTTTAAGTGCGGCGATAATTGTGCCGTTTGACATTGGCCGCCCATTACCACGAATTGATGGGAACACATAGCGCCCCGTTCCGGTTAGCTGTTTGATTTCTTCCAATATAGTTATGGCTTGAGCGGATAAGGGGACAATATGTAGCACTTCTGTTTTTGTCACGAAGTACCGCCATTCCTTTGCGACTAGGTCAACATCCTTCCATTCCATTTGCCGAATTTCGCCAGGTCGTTGAAATAATAGCGGCGATAACCTTAACGCGCATTGCACAACAAAGGTTCCCTGATAGCTGTAAATGTTACGTAACAATTGCGCCACTTCCCTGGGTTCTGTCAGTGCTGCCCTATGCTTTACCTTCTGCGCCGGTATTTGTTTTGCTACTGCTTGCGCCGGATCGTAGTCGATACCGCCGTATTTGCCGTTTTTAGCATGAGCAATGGCATAACAGAAAACAGAGCTTATCTCGGCATGAATACGGTGGGCTGTTTCCAGTTGCATCTTGTCAATTAGTGGTTGTAATACGCTGAAAACTTCATGAGATTTTATTTCTTTGATAGGCTTGTTACCAATGAGTGGGAATACGTGTAACTCGAAGCGGGTGGTTTTCTTTTCGTGGGTGACTGGTTGGACGGTGTGAGCGATTGATCCCAGCCAGGTTAAGGCCGCATCCTTAAAAGAATCCTTTATAGGAAATCCTGCATCAATACGGTTTTTCATATCAATGGCCGCTGCTTTTTCGGCTTTGGCTACTTTGCGAATGTCGCTTGGGTCTATGCCTTGCTTAATAAGAGCCTGAGCATCCTTAAACTTTTCCCGGGCTTCGCTCAAGCCAATAGCTGGATAAACGCCCAATGATAAAGTTTTGCGTTTGTCGTTAATGGCATAATCAAGCCGCCACCATTTAGAGCTATCAATATTAATCAACAAATAAAAGCCTTTAGCGTCTTTAACCCGGTAGGGCTTATCTTTGGCTTTAGCATTGCGTATCGTGGCATCCGAGGCAATCAGGTTGTCCTTTCTTTCGTTCATTTGCAGTAACTCCAAAATGCAGTAACAATTTTGAGTTACTGTATCTTACTGCTAAACCTACTGCAATTTCTGCTGGATATTACTGTATTTCGTTGTATATCGCTGGACAATAAAAAACCCGCTAAGCCTTGCGGCTTGCGGGTTTATGTACTTCTTTGCACGGCTCTGAACCTAAATTTGGTACCGAGGGCCGGAATCGAACCGGCACGATGTCACCATCACCGGATTTTGAATCCGGCGCGTCTACCAGTTCCGCCACCCCGGCAAAGAAAGTAAATTATAGGGGATATTTATAAAATATGCCAACTTTTTTTAAGGATGTATTCTAAAGCTTAACCTGATAATATCGTCCGCTATGAAAAAAAGTGATTTTAACTACCAGTTACCCGAAGCGCTCATTGCGCAAAAACCCTTAGCAGAACGTAATGCAAGTCGCCTGTTTTGCATGGATCGAGATACCGGACAAATAGCTGACCGGCAATTTATCGATTTTATTGAGTTGATTAACGAGCGCGACTTGCTGGTTTTCAATGACACTAAAGTCATTCCCGCCAGATTGTTTGGTAAAAAGCAAAGTGGCGGTAAGGTCGAGATTCTTATCGAGCGCATTTGGGATGATCATCATGCCATTGCTCATGTCAGAGCCAGCAAAGCGGCGAAAGCGGGTACTTTAATTGAATTGGATAGTGGCTATAGCTGCGAAGTTTTGGGGCGAGCGGACGACCTGTTTCATCTGGAATTTAAAGGCGAACAGAGTTTACTGACGATATTGGAGCAAATCGGCCATATCCCATTGCCCCCTTATATTACCCGTGAAGACGATCAATCCGATCTTACCCGCTATCAGACGGTTTTTGCCAGAGAGGCCGGAGCCGTAGCAGCACCTACTGCAGGCCTGCATTTTGATCAAGCCATGATGGAAAAACTCAAAGTCAAAGGTGTGCAAAGCGCTTTTGTGACCCTGCACGTCGGCAGCGGTACTTTTCAGCCGGTCAGGGTAGAGGATTTATCCGAACATTTAATGCACAAGGAATATTTTGCCGTGCCGCCGGAAACGGTAACAGCCGTTCAGCAAGCCAGAGCAAGGGGAGGGCGGGCTATTGCGATAGGCACGACTGCGGTCAGAGCGTTGGAATCAGCCTCCAAAAACGGCCAACTTGAAGCCGGCTTTGGCGATACTGACTTGTTTATTACCCCAGGCTATCAATTCAAATCGGTTGATGCGATGTTGACCAACTTTCATCTGCCTGAGTCGACTTTACTGATGCTGGTCTCGGCGTTTGCCGGTTATGAGCATATTATGAACGCTTACAGTCATGCTATTGACCAATCCTACCGATTCTTCAGTTATGGGGATGCGATGTTTTTAGCGCATGACTTAATTAAAAATGATGAGTTTTAATTAACTTCATATTTCATTGCCAAACTGCGCAAACGCTGATTCTACGAAAAGATAGCGTATTAAAATTTCAAAAACACTGCTTGCCTCTAAACTGTGAGGCAAGCAGTGTTTTTCGCCGTCTCGGTCTTTAAAGAAGGCTTCCAGTCCAACTTCCATACCCGCCTGACGCAGTTATTGAAATTGTAGGTCTACTTCATAGGTGGCCTACTTTTTAGCGTACTGTTGGCTGTATTTTTATTAAGCCGCAGCACCCTACTTAGCTTGAATATCATTGCCATTGTGCATCCATCCTTCCATTTGGCGCGTTCATTCCATCCAGAAGGGAATACCGCAAATGATCAATCCTTATCGGCGCAGATAACTGCCGCTATCACATTTGGGAAGGCGGCGTCCCGACATACCATGCATCAAAGTACAGATTTAACCCGTCACTAACAGAATCCCGCCTTGATTTTATTAACGTTTTCCTAAGTATTTGGCGATATACCAAGGCCTCGTCAATTAAATTAATGTGTGCCTGTAGATGTTCATTCAATTCAGGATTTATTGACAGGGAAAATCAAGCCACATCTATAAGTAATCAATCAAGCAAGCTTTTTTAAATGCTACGACAACACTGAATTCATAGTTATTGAGTTCAATTCTTGTGGCTCGCAGGAAATATCGGGAATGCCGGTTTGGAACGCGGGATCAAGATAAAAGTTGGCGCGGCAAGGTGATAAAAAGGAGTGAAGCATGCAAATTTTGGTGACAGGCGGCGTGGGTTTTATCGGCAGTCATACTTGTGTGGAGTTGCTGAATTCGGGCTACCAGGTGGTAATCATTGATAATCTGCTCAACAGCAAAGCTAGTGTTGTGGATCGGATAGAGGCTATTACAGGAAAACGTCCCGTGCTGGTGCAAGCGGATGTCCGCGATAAGGAGGCGCTTCGCGGTATTTTTTCAGTACATAAGATTGATGCGGTGATTCATTTTGCAGGCCTAAAGGCGGTAGGCGAATCGGTGCAGCAGTCGTTGCAGTATTACGACAATAATATCGGCAGCACTTTAGCCTTATGCCAAGTAATGACGGAATTCGAAGTGTTTTATTTAGTGTTCAGTTCGTCCGCTACTGTGTATGGCGATCCTGCAAGCGTGCCGATTAGTGAGGATTTTCCGCTTCAGGTGACTAATCCTTACGGCCGATCGAAATTGATGAACGAAGAGATCCTGCGAGATTTGTTTGTATCGGATGCGCGTTGGCATATCGTACTGCTGCGCTATTTCAACCCGGTTGGTGCGCACGAGAGCGGCATGATCGGCGAAGATCCTAACGGCGTTCCCAATAATTTAATGCCCTATGTATCCCAAGTGGCGGCAGGCAAGTTAAGCGAACTCTCGGTATACGGCAATGATTGGCCGACGCCCGATGGCACAGGGGTAAGGGATTACATTCATGTATCCGATTTGGCTAACGGCCATAAAAAGGCCTTGGAAAAGATCAGCCAGTTTCCAGGAGTTTATACCTTCAATCTGGGTACAGGGCGCGGCTATAGCGTGCTGGAAATGGTGGCGGCCTTTGAGCGGGTGACAGGGCAGTCTGTGCCGTATCGCATTGTAGGCAGACGGACGGGCGATATTGCCAGCTGCTACGCTAATACTGATCTGGCTAAGGCGGAGCTCGGTTGTGAGGCAACACGGGATCTGGATAAGATGTGTGCCGACTTATGGCAGTGGCAGCAATTTTGCTCGAATGGCATTGAGTAATACTTAAGCTTTTGACGCAAAATCGATGTATTCCGTGCTTGGAAAAATTGTTCCGAATTTAGTAAAAAGCAGTTTTGGTTGCCGGATAGGTTCCGCTCACCGCATAGAATGCTAAAGCTGAGTTGAGCAGCTTGCCTGCTCAAACGAAACTTATGTCCCCTGGGTATAAATCGGATAAGAGCGGCTTTTCGGTAATTATTAAAAATTCTCTATGCTGTTGCATTCGCTTGCAACCAAATCCCAGCAAAGACTATGCCTTTGAACTTCTCCTTGATCCTATTGAACGCATTACAGAGCTGATTGACGTTATTGAAGTCGTATTAACCAGAACTGAAAAAACAATAAACGCGCCGCCGCAAGAAATTATTTTTCATACTCATAAGAAAATACAGGTTTATCAACCTATCCAACCAGAGCCGAGGTTGAGAAAATATCAGAGCCGCAGTCAACTTCATCCGAGTGGTAATTATTCGCAGCCGGGCTACGAAACGCAGTTAACGCTTATCTCTGGGACTGAAAATTATAATGCCTTATGTAGAGAAATTGACTTCTTGTTTAGATGAGCAAGAGTCTAAGCTATTGAAGATGTTAAGTGTTTGTACTAATTGTTCAAATAACGTGTTTCTTATAACCTGAAACTGTTCCTATTTTTCAACAGACTAATCTATTTTTAGGACGTTCAATTTTTTAAGACATAGAAGTGTTTGTATCATCAATTTCGGATTGAATTAAATTGCAGACTCGATCTGTCTCAAATTGATTGGATGATGCAAAGCAAATTATTTTCATAATCCTTTTAGGAGCTCACCATGAAAATTATTAAAGAGAATGTCTTGGTTTTGTTGTCTATAGGCTCGTTCGTACTTGCTAATGTCGATCAATGCA
>Ga0208882_1000180_pt1 | contig 35254 bp, 26 predicted proteins | sample LakWasMet14_LOW5_2_FD_183862 | JGI IMG/M metagenome (GOLD analysis project Ga0208882, IMG submission 183862) | Freshwater sediment methanotrophic microbial communities from Lake Washington under simulated oxygen tension - Sediment Metagenome... | ecosystem: Environmental > Aquatic > Freshwater >...
ATAAAATTTATACGGGTTGTTACATGGAATTTGGCTATTGGAAACGCCAAAAAAGTGGTCAATTAAAGTATTATTCATTAAGTAGAGAAATCAAAGATAAAATTCTCAATGATGAGCATTTTTGGGGTATACTTCAATTTGATCAATGGGTTCTTTTCCAATCGTTAAACAGAATATATGCTTATGACACTAAGCAAAATAAATTTTCAATAATTACTCCCAAAAGTAATATTCTTAAAGCATTCAAAACAGAAAATGGATTGTATTATCAAACTTTTTCTGAAGGACTATTTGAGATTGAAAATGGAACAAGTAAATTGATTTCTAATAATCCAATTATACTTAAAAATAAAATTGTTGGTGTATACAAATCAGATGATGGACTTTCAATTTTAACACAGAATAATGGTTTTTTTAAGTTAGTAAGTAATTCAATCACTAAACAAATTACAAATGTTGATTCTAATATTGAATCAAGTAGTGTGTATAGCTGTCAAAAACTTTCAGATGGAGGGTTCGTATTAGGAACTATTTCAGACGGAATTTTTATACTTTCAAGAGAGAAAAATCTAAGATTTCATATTACTCAAAATAGAGGTTTAAGTAATAACACAGCGCTTTCACTTTTTGAAGATGCTGATAAAAATTTGTGGATTGGTTTAGATAACGGTATAAATTGTATTAATCTTCAGTCACCAATAATGAGTTTTTCTGATAATACGGGAATTCTAGGAACCGTTTATGCGTCAACTGTTTATAGAGGTAATTTATATGTTGGTACAAATCAAGGATTGTTTTGTAAATCCTTTCAAAAAGAAGAGCAATTCAGACTTGTAGCGGGAACAAAAGGACAAGTTTGGTCATTGTTTCAATATGATGGTACTCTTTTTTGTGGACATGATTCAGGGACTTTTATTATTAATGAAGATTATTCGCAAAATATCTTCTATCAATCTGGGACATGGAAATTTGAACCTATGCCAGGCAGAAAAGATATATTGTTTCAAGGGAATTATTTTGGAATATCAGTTTTGAAAAAAGAGAATGGCAATTGGGTTTATCAAAATAAGATTAATGGGTTTAATTATTCTGCTAAAAACTTTGCTGTCACACCTGATTTAGATTTTTATGTAAGTCATGAGTACAAAGGGGTTTTTAGATTTCATACTAACAATATGTTTGAAAAAGCTGAAAAACTGTTTACCTATATAAATCCAAAAAAAGGGAAAAATGCAAGTTTAATAACTTTTAATAACACAATTTGGTATGCCAATAAAGAGGGTGTTTTTAGGTTAAACAAAACCAATAAATCATTTATAAAAGATAATTCTTTAAGCACTATTTTTGATAATAATGAATATACTTCTGGGAAATTAATTCCTGATATGACAAATAAAATTTGGGTATTTACCAAAAACTATATTAATTATTTTTCTTCGGGTAAGCTAAGTCAACAACTTAAAAAGGACGCTATTCCAATTCCAGCATCACTTACTAACTCTATGTTAGGATATGAAAATATTAATCAAATATCAGATTCAGAATATTTAATTGGAACGACAGATGGTTATTATTCATTGAATATTAATGAATTGAGTTTTAAAAATTATAGTGTTTCTATTACTGGAGTAACAACAAATAAATTAAACGAACGAATTAGTAACAGCTCTATTTTAGATGAAGGTAAATTTAAATATGATGAAAACAATATAACGATAAGTTACACTGTTCCTGAATACAATAAATATATTAGTGCTGAATACCAATATTTATTAGATGGAGTTCAAGATGAATGGAGTGAATGGGATTCAAAATCATCAATTAATTTTAAAAATTTATCGCCTGGAACCTATACATTTAAGGTAAAAGCTAAGATTGCAAATTCTTCTCCGGATAATTTAGCCGTATATACTTTTACGATATTAAAACCTTGGTATGCTACCAATTTAGCTTTGTTTGTTTATTTCTTATTGGCTCTTTATTTGGCTTATTATATTAATAAGCTTTACAAAAATTATTATAACAGACAGCAGGAAAAATTAATAGAGGAAAATAATCTTTTACTGGAAATAAACGAGCTTGAAAACTCAAGACAGTTAATGATGGTTAAAAATGAGCAACTAACAAAAGATGTCGACAGCAAGAGCAAAGAATTAGCTGTGTCAACAATGAACTTGATTAAGAAAAATGAATTGTTAGCATTGATCAAAGACGATTTAAATAAAACCTCAGGTGTAGGAGAAGAAAATAGTGGTAGCCTAAAATCAATGATTTCTACAATCACTAAAAACATCAATGGTCAAGATTCTTGGAATGTTTTTAAAGAAGCATTTGATAGTGCCGATAAAGATTTCTTGAAAAAGGTTAAGCAAGAACATGCACTTCTTACTCCAAATGATTTAAGACTTTGTGCCTATCTTAGATTGAATTTATCTTCAAAGGAAATAGCTCCATTGCTCAATATATCTGTTAGAAGTGTTGAGATAAAAAGATATCGTTTGCGCAAAAAGATGAACTTATCGCATGAACAAGGGCTTGTTGAGTATATTTTATCAGTATAAACACAACAGTTTACCTATACAGCACCTCTACGACAGCATTTATAGCGTTCTTTTTTTGTCTTTATTTGGTGTATTTAGAATAATTAATTATTTCCTATTCCATATAAATACTACTCTTTTTTTATAGAATGTATAAAATACATAGTATTTTTTTTCAATTGTATGTTTTTTGTTGTGGTAGTTTATGCAAGTTTCTTTAATGTTTATTTTATTTTTATAAACTGCATTTGTATAATTTAGTTTCAACATAATTTTTAAAGAATAAAACAATTATGCTATGTAATAATTTATGAAGAGAAATAAATAACTCTTTAATCTTAAAATATTAATTTAATGAACCAACCTAAAATAAATTTAAATATGAAAAAAAATTTTCTAAGAGTACTGCTTTTTTTATTGACAACACCTGTTTTTTCACAATCTAATAACGTAGTAGTTGTTAATAATGATAAAGGTATGAAATTGGTAGTTGACGGGAAAGACTTTATGGTAAATGGAGTTAACTGGGATTATTTTCCAATTGGAACTAATTATAATTACAGTTTGTGGAAACAGTCGGACGATGTTATTAAGGCTGCGCTTGATTCGGAAATGACATTGTTAAAAAACATGGGGGTAAATGTAATAAGACAATATACCGGAATACAGCCAAAATGGATACAATACATATATGAAAAATATGGAATTTATACCATGCTTAATCATACGTTTGGTCGATATGGTTTAACATTAAATGGAACATGGGTTCCAAATACGGAATATTCCAATCCGCTTACTCATGATTTACTTATAAAAGAGGCTAAAGAAATGTCTGAAACCTATAAAAACACTCCAGGATTGTTGTTGTTTTTATTAGGTAATGAAAACAATTATGGCCTTTTTTGGGATGGAGCAGAAACCGAAAACATTCCTTTAGAGGATAGAAAATCCACAGTAAGAGCGCATTCAATGTATACCCTTTTTAATGAAGCTGTTCTCGCTATTAAAGAAGTTGATAAATCTCACCCTGTAGCTATTTGTAATGGAGATTTATTATTTCTTGACATAATTGCTAAAGAATGTAAAGACATAGATATTTTGGGAATTAATGCATATCGTGGGTCTTCTTTTGGAGATATTTTTCAAAAAGTTAAAGTAACTATTAATAAACCAGTATTGTTTAGTGAGTTTGGTTCCGATGCTTATAATGCCATTGATAATAAAGAAGACCAAAAATCGCAAGCTTTTTATATGCTTAGTAATTGGAAGGAAATTTACGAAAACGCTTATGGATTAGGTAAAGTTGGTAATTCTCTTGGTGGTTTTACTTTCCAATTTAGTGATGGATGGTGGAAATATGGTCAAACAAAAAACCTTGACATTCATGATAATAATGCTTCATGGTCTAATGGAGGTTATCAATTTGATTACAAAAAAGGAGAAAACAATATGAATGAGGAATGGTTTGGAATTTGTGCTAAAGGAAAAACTAATGAGCGTGGTCTATATGAATTATATCCTCGAGCTGCCTATTATGCATTAAAAGAAGCTCATAATGTTGATCCATATGCAAAAGGAGCCACACTTGATTATGTAGATAATGCTTTCGCTAATATCAATATAATGGATGCCGTTTTAAGAGCGCGTGGAGATAAAGCCGCTCTGGAAGGTGGAAATAGTGAAGTACTTAAGTTAAGTAACTTGAGAGCAGAATTTACAACATTTAATACTGGAGGTTCTTTAATAACTACACCTTCCAACGCTGATCCTGCCAATGTAGTTTATCCAAATAAACTCGGTTTTGATCATATGCAATCCTACTTTGTCGGAGTTGAAGGCAATCCTTCTTCAAACATGAGAGCTAATTTGAATTTTAATATTCTTGGTAATGTTGCCGCTAATCCAATTGATGAAATTTTTTATGAAAATAGAGGACGTCCATTGACTGTTAATACTGATTCAGGTAATGCAACTCTAACCGATAATAATCGTGTGCAAGTTTATAATGCTAACTATGAATGGAATGCTAAAGATTTTGATGTCAGAGGTTTTTATAGAACAGGTCATTATCATTGGGGATATGAAGGAGATTTTTTTGGTTTATACACAGAAGCAAATTATGGTCCAAATCTTGACACTTATAACGGAGAAATTCTCGGTTTTGAATTTGATGGAAAAAGAGCTATAAATGGATTAAAAGCTGCTTTTGGTCCTCAACTATGGTGGGGAGCAAATCCAGCTGTATTATTAAAGTATAGTAGAACAATTAGCAAGTTTGATTTTACTGCTGTTTACCACGAAGATATAGCCGATGCAGGTGTTGCAAATACTTCTATTGCTATACCACTTCCTAAAACACGAAAAGCTACTTTGCATGTGAAAAGAAAGTTTGGTGCCTTTGGAATTGAATTAGGAAGTCTTTGGGGTGGCCAACCTTTAAATGGAAGAACGTTTTATTTCCCTTCAGGAATCAAACCAAAAGATAAAATTGGGACAGAAGACAATTGGGGAGCAAAAGCCAAAATAACCGTGCAAAAAGGAAAAATTAATTGGTACATGCAAGCAGCAACAATGGGTTTAGTTGCCAATGGTGGTGCCGATAATACCAGAACATTTACAGGCTGGAGATTAAAAGATACAGGAAGTGGAAATCAAAATAATTTCCTTACCGGATTTACCTATACAGTGGGTAATTTTCAAATAGCTCCCAACTTTTTATGGCAAGAACCAATTGTTGGAGCAATTCCCGCAGGATTTAGTGCTTTAAATGAAAATGGCGAAACCGTTAATGTGCCTTTAAGAAATATTCAAGATGATCCATTTGCTGTAAGAGCAAACAGAAAAACAGTAGCTGGAGAATTATTGTTAACCTATGACCCAACTCCTGCAACCTGGTTCTATGAGTGGGATAATGATATGCAAGAAGACGCAAAATTTGCAATATCAACTGATTTTGTTTTCCGTCATCAGCCAACCACTCAGGATGCTGCCATTGGTTTTTTAAGCAATCGAACCGCTTTTGCATTCCCAAATTCTACTCCAGCAAAAGATTTATGGGAAAATAATACACGAATTGTATCAAAATTAAGTCCTGATTTTGGACTTATAACCAACTTCTATTTTGGAAACGCTCAATCTAATGGTAGCGATGCTAGATTAATTGAACGTTTTGGTGGTGATATAAGAGTTATTTATAGAAAAGTCAAATTGGTTAGTACTGTAAAAGTTAATGATTGGGGACCTTTTGATTACCATCGAGATTTTAACTTAACCTATCCATTACAATTAATGTTAGATATTTCAACATCTGTTGGAAAACAAAATTGGTTCATCTTACCAAATACCAAAATCGGAATCAGAGGAACTTGGCGTTCGCTTGACCAATATTCTGCACGCTATAGTCCAAATCAAACATCTGGACCATTTGTGACAGAACCAACTGTTAGCCCTGTTGGATTTCCTAATGGTACCGAATGGGAAATTAGAACCTATGTTCACATAAATATTGGAAAATAATTAAAAAAAATATATAATATGAAAACTAGAAAAATTATTTATTTAGAAGTCACAATGCTATTGGTGTTGATTTCTGGACTTACCTTAAGTTGTACTAGAGATCTGTCGGATGATTCTCAGTATGCAAACAACCCCAAAACGGCGGAAGTATTCATTGATGGATTTAGTGCCGGATTAGATTATGGTGCTTTTGGTAATACATTATTAACCGGTTTCAATGTTGATACAGATGTAAGCTATAAAGGATCGGCTTCCATGAGGTTTGATGTTCCAAATGTTGGAGATCCAGAGGGAGCCTACGTTGGAGGTGTATTTATCGATGGCGGTGGGCGTGACCTTTCGGGATATGATGCATTGACTTTCTGGGCAAAAGGCTCTCAGTCAGCTACTATCAATGAACTTGGTTTTGGAAATGATTTTAATCAAAACAAATATCTAGTATCTATGACAAATGTTCCTTTGGCTACTTATTGGAAGAAATATATTATTCCAATTCCAGATGCCTCAAAATTAACATCCGAAAAAGGAATGTTTTGGTATTCTGAAGGACCAGAAAACGGTCAAGGATATACCTTTTGGATAGACGAAGTAAAATTTGAAAAATTGGGAACACTTGCTCATCCAGTGCCTAAAATATATGATGGTGTAGATAGACTCGAAGACAGTTTTATTGGTATGAATACAACCATAACGGGTTTATCACAAACCTTTAATTTGGGGAATGGTACAGACCAAACCGTTGGTGTAGCTCCAAGTTATTTTAAATTCAATTCTTCAGATGAAAGTGTTGCAACAGTAAGTGAACTAGGTGTAATTAATGTAGTTGGTTCAGGAACAACTGTTATCACAGCAAAATTAGGAGATGTAGATGCATTAGGTTCATTTACAATTAATTCATTAGGTGTCTTTACACCAGCAACAACTCCAACACGCGACCCTGCTAATGTAATTTCTATCTTTAGTAATGCTTATACTAATGTGCCTGTTGAATATTATAATGGGTATTATGCTCCTTATCAAACCACTCAAGGGCAAGCTGACATTCATATAAATGGTGATGATATTATTAGATATACACAGCTTAATTTTGTTGGAACTCAGTTTTCTCTACCTACAGTTAATGCAACTTCGATGACACATTTTCATGTGGATATTCAAGTACAAGAGGCAATGACAGCTGGTGATCATATTAGAATTCAATTAGGAGATTTTGGAGCCAATGCTGTTTTTGGCGGTGGAGATGATACAAACGGATCTGTCAACTATACCAATGCTAGTCTAACAACTGGAAGCTGGGTAGGCTTTGATATTCCATTATCAAGTTTTACGGGATTAGCAAGTAGAAGCCATTTAGCGCAGATACTATTTATTTCTGATGCAACCATTTCTAATATCCTTGTCGATAATATGTATTTTTATGCACAACCTAATGCACCAACAACTGCAGCGCCAACGCCTACAGTTCCTGCTGCTAATGTGATTTCTGTATTTAGTAATGCTTATACTAATATTGCCGGAACGGATTTAAATCCTAATTGGGGTCAAGCTACTGTTGTAACACAACCGCTTATTGCAGGGAATACAACATTAAAATATGCAGGATTGAACTATCAGGGAATTCAATTGGGTAGTAGTCAAAATGTGTCAGGAATGGGATTCCTTCATATTGACTATTGGACGGCTAACTCCACATCTCTAAAAGCTTATTTAATAAGTACTGGTCCTGTAGAGAAATTCAAAATTTTAACGGTACCTACTTCAGGATGGCAAAGTGTGGAAATTCCATTAAGTGATTTTTCGCCTGTTAACCTTTCAGATGTTATACAACTTAAGTTTGACGGTAATGGAGATATTCATTTAGACAATATCTATTTTCATAACTAATTGAGGTCGTTTTAAACAAATAAAAATTAAAAATATGAATCAGATAAATCAATTTAATAACATAATAAGAAACATGTCTAAACAGAATATATATAGTAAATCATGTCTGCTAAGGATAACAAAATGCTTGTCTATTGCAGCTCTATTTTTCGTGGTTTTAAGTTGTTCAAATGATGAAAAACAAAAAGTCACAAACTTTAAAACGTTAGTGATGCAGGATGAATTTGATACCGATGGTGCTCCAAATAGCGCTATTTGGGATTATAATATTGGTACAGGCAGCAATGGCTGGGGAAATAATGAATTGGAATATTATACCAATAGTTCTGAAAATGTAAAAGTTGTTGACGGTATGTTAGAAATTACTGCCAAAAAAGAAGCTTTTATGGGTTCAGAATTTACTTCTGCAAGATTATTAACCAAAGGGTTATTTGAACAAAAATACGGTCGTTTTGAAGCCAGAATAAAAATGCCTTACGGTCAAGGAATGTGGCCAGCATTTTGGTTATTAGGTGGCAACTCTGATGAAGTTGCTTGGCCTCAATGTGGTGAAATTGATATCATGGAATATAAAGGTCAAGAACCAACCGTTACACATGGAACTGTTCATGGACCAGGTTATTCAGGAGCAACTGCAATTACCAAAAGTTATGATTTGATAAATGACCGTTTTGATACTGATTTTCACATCTTCGGAATTGAATGGGGAGAAAAATACATAAATTTTTATGTTGATGATGTTTTATATAATCAAATAACACCCAACAAAGTTACTGGCGAGTGGATTTATGATCATCCATTTTATATCATTCTAAATCTTGCTGTGGGAGGTAATTATGTTGGTTCACCGAATAGTGCAACTATCTTTCCTCAAACCATGTATGTTGATTACGTAAGAGTATATAAATAAATATAAAGAGTAATCCTAAATTAGGATTAAACTCATTTTGAAAATAGTATAAAGTTATATTAGGAAATACAACATGCAATTAAAGAATATATTTTTAATATGAAAACAATTAAGTCAATTGGGTTGTCTTTATTTGTTTGTTGTATATCAATAAAAGGAAACGGTCAAATCACTCAAGAAAATAATGCTATCAAAGTTTTAAACTTGAAAACCATAAAAACAGCCGTTTATACAACGGCACATCATTCTAATTTAAAATTAAGTGTTACAGATTCATTACTATTTCGAGAGTATCAACAACCACTTGAATCGGATGCAGTAATTTTTGTCGATGCTAGCAAAGAATTTCAAACTTTTATGGGTATTGGAGGTGCAATAACCGATGCCTCTGCTGAAACTTTTTATAAACTATCAAAAGAGAATCAAAAACGTTTTTTAGAAGCCTATTATAATAAAGAAAAAGGAATAGGGTATTCGCTAGCAAGAACTTCTATTCATAGCTGTGATTTTTCATCATCAAGTTATGCATACGTAGCTGAAGGAGATAAAGAGCTCTCCACTTTTTCAATTGAACATGATAAAAAATATAGAATTCCATTTATAAAAAAAGCAATTGAAACTGCCGGAGGAAAACTAACGCTGTATGCCAGTCCTTGGAGTCCGCCAGCATTTATGAAATCAAACAAAAGTATGTTAAACGGCGGTAAATTATTGCCAGAATTCTATCAATCGTGGGCAAACTATTATGCGAAATTCATCAAGTCTTATGAAGCCGAAGGAATTCCTATTTGGGGTTTAACCATACAAAATGAACCATTAGCCGTGCAAAGATGGGAATCTTGTATTTATACAGCAGAAGAGGAACGCGATTTTTTAAAAAATTATTTAGGACCAACATTAAAAAAAGAAGGTCTCGCCGATAAAAAAATTATTATTTGGGATCATAATAGGGATTTATTATTTCAAAGAGCCAATGTTATTTTAAACGACCCAAATGCAGCCGAATATGTTTGGGGAACTGGTTTTCACTGGTATGAAGATTGGAAAGATGGTATCCCAATGTATGATGCTGTTAAGTATGTTAGAGAATCCTATCCAGATAAACATTTAATTTTTACAGAAGGTTGTAATGAAAAATATAATTTGGAAAGAATTCAAAATGAAGATCCCAAATTAGCCGAACGCTATGGGAAATCAATGATTAACGATTTTAATAATGGAACTGAAGCTTGGACCGATTGGAACATTCTTTTGGATGAAACTGGCGGACCAAATCATGTTGGAAATCTTTGTTTTGCACCCGTACATGGCAATACTAAAACGGATGAACTTACCTATACCAATTCGTATTATTATATAGGTCATTTTTCAAAATTTATTCGTCCAGGTGCTAAAAGAATCGCAAGTGTTTCAAGCAGCAATGCTTTATTAACAACTGCATTCAAAAATACCGATGGAAGTCTGGCGATTGTTGTTATGAATACCAACGACAAAAATCTTGATTATAGTGTGACGCTACAATCAAAATCAGCTTATTTAAAAGCACTTCCACATTCAATACAAACGATTTTAATAAGTAACAACTAACAATAATAAGCAAATAGGGTTTCAATGGAAGTAAAGAATGGTAAAATAGAATGGGTAACTTTCGAAAACGAAAAGTTTTATAAAATTGCAAATAATGATGCTATGCGACCTTTTTTTATGAGCATCGTAAGCGATTCAAACCATTGGATGTTTATATCAAGTAATGGTGGATTAACGGCAGGTAGAAAAGACAGTGATAACGCATTGTTTCCTTATTACACCGATGATAAGTTAACAGAAAATGCCGAATTTACAGGTAGTAAAACTATTTTTCAAATTCATTCCAATTCCAAAACGCTTGTTTGGGAACCTTTTTCTATCAGACAAATGGGGGTTTATAAAACAACCCGAAATCTCTATAAAAACAAGTATGGAAATAAAATAGTTTTTGAAGAAATCAACGAAGATTTAAATCTAACCTATCGCTATCAATGGAATTCCAGTGATAAATTTGGGTTTGTTAAAAAAGCAACACTGCTAAATAATTCTCAAAATAATGTTGCCATTACCCTATTAGATGGAGTTCAAAATGTAATTCCAAATGGCGTTAACGAAGATTTACAAAGCAGTAAAAGTAATTTGGTAGACGCCTATAAAAAAAGCGAATTGCTTGCCAATGTTGGAATAGGAATTTTCTCTTTAAGTGCTATCATCGTTGATAAAGCCGAGCCAAGCGAATGCCTAAAAACAAATATTGTTTGGTCTTTTGGAATGGAATCGCCAACGTATTTAATTTCTTCTCTACAATTGGATGATTTTAGAAGAGGAAATCAAATCAAACAAGAAATAGATATTAAAGCCGAGAGAGGCGCTTACTTTATTAATGCTTCTATTAATTTAGAGGCAAATTCAGAAAAGAATTGGTTTTTTGTAGCCAATGTTAATCAGACGATTTCTAAAGTAACGGAGTTGGCTGAATTCATCAAAAAGGAAAAAGATTTGGTTACGCTTATTCAACAAGATGTTGAATTGGGAACCAAAAACCTAATTGCTTTAACCGCTTCTTCTGATGGATTGCAAATAACGCAAGACGAATTAACCAATACCCGACATTTTTCAAATACCCTTTTTAATATCATGAGAGGTGGTATTTTTGATGATGGCTACACTATCGAAAAACAGGATTTTATAAAATATTTTGAAAAAGCGAATAAGTCAGTTTTCAAAAACAATCAAGAGTTACTTACTTCTTTACCCGATTATTTTTCAGTTGAAGAGTTAAAAAATAAAGCAAACGGAATTGAAGACAGCAACTTTAAACGCCTTTGTTTTGAATATTTGCCGCTAAAATTCAGTCGTCGTCACGGAGATCCAAGCCGACCTTGGAATAAGTTTTCGATTAATACAAGAAGTGAAATAGACGGTTCTAAAATTTTAGATTACGAAGGGAACTGGAGAGATATCTTCCAAAACTGGGAAGCTTTAGCACATTCTTTTCCTGAATTTATTGAAAGCATGATTCAAAAATTTCTCAATGCTACCACTTTTGATGGATACAATCCGTATCGCGTGACCAAAGATGGTTTTGATTGGGAAGCCATAGAAGAGCATGACCCTTGGTCTTACATTGGCTATTGGGGCGATCACCAAATCATCTATTTACTTAAGTTTTTAGAGTTTATCGAGAATCATTATCCAAACCTTCTTGAAAAACGATTTACACAAAATATTTTTGTTTATGCCAATGTTCCGTATAAAATCAAAAGCTATCAGGATATACTTTTAAACCCAAAAGATACTATCGATTTTGACTATAAATTAGATGGAAAAATTAGAGAATTAAGAAAAGAAAGAGGTTCTGATGGAACGCTTATATTGGATAAAAACTCAAACATCTATCAAGTAAATTTAACAGAAAAATTACTGGTAACCCTTTTGGCAAAAGTTTCTAACTTTATTCCAGAAGGCGGAATATGGATGAACACACAACGCCCTGAATGGAACGACGCCAATAATGCTTTGGTTGGAAATGGTGTTTCGATGGTAACACTTTCCTACTTAAACAGATTCATCCTTTTTTATGAAAAAGTGATTGTAAAATCGGCTGTTGATACAATAGAATTGTCCGAGGAATTAGCTGATTTCTTTAATGAAGTTTTGGCCACACTTGTAAACAATAAACATTTACTTTCCAATAAAATTTCGGATAAAGACAGAAAAACCGTTTTAGATGGTCTCGGAAATGCAGGAAGTAAATACCGATTATCCATTTACAAAAACGGATTTAAAGGTTCCAAAAAAGCCATTTCTAAAAACGAACTTTTAGCATTTTTTGAAGTACTTAAAGCATTCTTAACGCATACTATTACCACAAACAAAAGAGCTGATAATATGTATCATGCTTATAACTTAATGACGGTTACCAATGACAACGAAATAGCAATTTCTTATCTACCAGAAATGCTTGAAGGACAAGTAGCGGTATTGAGTTCGGGAATGTTATCTCCTAAAGAAGCCTTAAGCGTTTTAGACGGTTTAAAAAGCAGTGCTTTGTTCAGAGAAGACCAATACAGTTATATTTTATATCCAAACAAAGAATTACCAAGATTTGATAAAAAGAATAACATCGCATCTGAAAAAGTGGCGCAATCACAATTGGTTATGCAATTGATACAAGATGGCAATACGCAAATTGTAGAAAAAGATGTATTAGGAAACTATCATTTTAATGGAAATTTCAATAACGCCAATGTTTTAAAAACAGCCTTATCCAATTTAGATCAAGCAAAGTATAAAACATTAGTTGAAAAAGATACGAATTTGCTTTTAGGAATGTATGAAGAAGTATTCAATCATAAAGCTTTCACCGGACGTTCAGGAACATTTTATGGATATGAAGGTTTGGGCTCTATTTATTGGCACATGGTTTCTAAATTGTTAGTGGCCGTTCAAGAAAATTGTTTGCTAGCCATAAATTCTAAAGAAGATGAAGTAACTATTGGCAAACTTTTAGACCATTATTACGAAATAAATGCTGGAATTGGCGTGCACAAATCACCCGAATTATATGGAGCCTTCCCAACTGATCCATATTCACATACGCCAGCAGGCAAAGGCGCGCAACAACCAGGAATGACAGGTCAAGTAAAAGAAGATATATTATGCCGAATAGGTGAAATTGGAGTTTTTGTTAAAGACGGAAAAATCATTTTTAATCCAAGATTATTAAGAAGAAATGAGTTCTTACATACACCTAGAACATTTAATTGGGTGACCAAAAATAATGAGGAAGCTCAAATTCAATTAGAGGCAAATTCATTATGCTTTACGTATTGTCAAATACCAATAATTTATAAGCTGACCGATAAAGAAAACTTGGAAGTTGTTTTTCAAAATAATGAATCCACTGTTTTTGAAAATTTAAGTTTAGATGAAGCAACTTCAAAACTAGTTTTTGAAAGAAAAAGCAATGTTAGTAAAATCATAGTGTCTTTAAAAAAGTAGCCTAATGAAAAACTTCCTAAATACATTTTTATTAATTCCAATAGTAGCAATAACTCTTGGATGTGGAAGTATGAAAGCTCAAAAAAAAGAAAGTAAAACGATGCCAAATACAAATCTTACTGCTGCCGATATATTAGGCAATCCCAATTATTTAGCAATATCTTTTGGAGGTTTAAGGCAAACTTCAAGAGATATACAACCTACAATTCCAGAACTTAAAGAAGACATGAAAATTCTTTCGGCTATGGGAATTAAAATATTGAGAACCTATAATGTTCATTTAAAGGAAATCGATAACCTTTTAGAAGCCATTCGTCAGCTAAAAAAAGAAGACCAAAACTTTGAAATGTATGTCATGTTAGGTGCTTGGATCGATTGCCAAAATGCATGGACAGATAAGGCTCCAAATCATGATATTGAAAGTGAGGCCAACGCTGTCGAAATTGCAAGAGCAGTTGAATTGGCAAATCAATATCCGGATATTGTAAAAATTATTGCCGTTGGAAACGAAGCTATGGTAAAATGGGCAACCAGTTATTTTGTGCAACCAGGTGTTATTTTGAAATGGGTAAACCATTTACAAGAACTTAAAAAATCGGGTAAATTATCCCAAGATTTATGGATAACCAGTTCCGATAATTTTGCTTCTTGGGGCGGAGGAGAAAGTCAATATCACGTACCAGATTTAGAAAAATTAATAAAAGCTGTAGATTATATTTCGATGCACACTTATCCTATGCACGACACGCATTACAATCCAGCATTTTGGGGAGTTCTTGCTAGTGAAAGCAATTTAACCGATGTAGAAAAGATTGACGCAGCAATGCTTCGTGCGAAAGACTATGCAATCTCACAATACGAAGGCGTATATAAATATATGAAAAGCCTAGGAGTTGATAAACCCATTCATATAGGAGAAACAGGATGGGCAAGTATGTCTAATGAGCATTATGGCAACGAAGGTTCTAAAGCAACAGACGAATACAAGGAAGGAGTTTATTATAAACACATGAGAGATTGGACAAATAAAGTGGGTATGTCTTGTTTTTACTTTGAAGCTTTTGATGAACAATGGAAAGATGCCAAAAATCCTTCAGGTTCTGAAAATCATTTTGGACTATTTACCTTAAACGGACAAGCAAAATATGCTTTATGGAACTTGGTTGATAAAAAAGTTTTCAAGGGATTATCAAGAAACGGGTATCCAATAACAAAAACCTACAATGGCAGTAAAGAAGAGTTGATGAAGAACGTCTTGGTTCCGAAATCGATTCATTAAATAATAGTATAAAAGAAATAATTATGAGTAACGAGATGAATGTTAGTAAAGCAAAAGTGCCTTTTGGACAAAAAATTGCCTTTGGGTTAGGTATGTTAGCTAACCAAATGTTCCCTGCAGCCCTAGGTATTTTTATGGTTGTATTAGTCGAAAATTTAGGTATGCCTACATGGATGTGGGGAATTACTTTTTTTCTGCCAAGAATATTAGACGCTTTTATTGACCCAATTATGGGTTTCATTTCTGATAATACTCGCTCCAAATGGGGAAGAAGAAGACAATATGTATTTATTGGAGCCATTATAATGGGAATTTCTTTTGTGGTTATGTGGCAATTATATAGAGAAAGCGGCATAGATTATAATTTCTACTATTTTCTAATATGGTCTATTGTATTTTATTTAGGACTATCCATTTTTAGTGTTCCTTTTGTGGCAATGGGTTATGAAATGAGTGATGATTTTCATGAAAGAACAAGTATTATGGCTATATCACAATGGATTGGTCAATGGGCTTGGGTAATAGCACCCTGGTTTTGGGTAGTGATGTATGATCCGAGTTGGTTTCCAAATGCAGATACTGCCACCAGAACTTTAGCTGTTTGGGTTGGAATTTCTTGCATGATATTGGCAATGATTCCTGCTATTTTTATTAAAAGTAAATCCACAATACAAGAAACCAGTTTTTCTCCATTAACTTTTAAAACAATGGGAGGAAGTTTAAAGGAAATTTTTTTAAGTTTTGTTGAAGCTTTTAAAAACAGTCCTTTCAGAAAACTTTGTATTGCCACATTCTTTATTTTTAATGCCTTTAATACTGTTGCGGGCTTTACTTTTTTTATAGTTGTTTACTATTTGTTTAATGGTAGTTCAACTGATGCTGGTATATGGCCGACACTTTTTGGATGTTTGGGCGCTTTATCAACCACTTTTGTTGTAATTCCGATAGTTTCTTGGATGTCAAAGAAAATGGAGAAAAAGAAAGCTTTTTTAGTTTGTCAAGGAATATCCATTTTTGGATATATTTTACTTTGGTTTCTCTTCATTCCAGGAAAACCTTATATGTTTATCTTCGCTTTACCATTCTTTTCTTTTGGTATCGGAAGTTTGTTTACTTTAATGATGTCTATGACAGCCGATGTTTGTGATATGGATGAATTGACATCTGGTAAACGTAGAGAAGGAATTTTTGGCGCTATTTACTGGTGGATGGTAAAATTTGGTTTTGCTATAGCTGGTTTGTTAACAGGTGTAATTATGTCTTTTGTGGATTTCCATCCCGGCGCAGCCACACAAACAGAAGGTGCAGTTACAGGTTTAAGGATTTTTTTCTCAGGAATTCCTATTTTAGGGACATTGATTGCCATGTGGGTAATGAGAAACTATGACCTGACAGAAGAGAAAGCAAGAGAAATTTCCAAAGAATTAGAGGCTAGAAAAGGACAAGTTACAACACAATCTTCAGCCTATGTTTCTGGAAAGTTAATTTCTTTACTTAAAAAAGAGGATACATTAAAAACCATAATTGGTAATGATTTAAGTTCAAAAAGTGAAACAGAAATTCAAATAGAATTCAACGAAGTTCTAAATGATGGACTACACGGTTTATGTTTTAGTCCTTATGTAGAAGGACAAAAAGCAGGTGATATTTTAACTGAAAATCAAATCAACAGACGACTTGATATAATTAGCCCTTATACAAAATGGATTAGAACCTTTTCCTGCTCTGAAGGGAACGAATTAATTCCGAAAATTGCTCATCAAAAAGGATTGCAAACACTAATTGGAGCATGGATTAGCAATGATAAAGAAAGAAATGAAAGAGAAATTAATTCACTGATTACTTTGGCAAATGAAGGTTTTGTTGGTATTGCGGCTATTGGAAATGAAGCATTGCATCGCCAAGAAATTTCAGAACAAGAGTTATTACAATATATCAAAAGAGTTAAAGATGCCATTCCAGATTCAATTCCAGTTGGATATGTAGATGCTTATTATCAGTTTCTCGACCGACCAGCATTGGTAAACGCCTGCGATGTTATCCTAGTAAATTGCTATCCTTTTTGGGAAGGAGCAGATGATAATCATGCCTTGTCTTATTTGAATACTATGTTTGAATTGACACAAAAGGTAGCCAATGGGAAAAAAGTAATCATCACTGAAACGGGTTGGCCAAGTATTGGAGAAAATGTTGAAGCAGCAGTTCCTTCTGATTTAAATGCTATGAAATATTTTATTTCAGTTCAAGAATGGGCAAATAATAATAACATTGAGCTCTTCTATTTTTCATCATTTGATGAATCTTGGAAAATAAATCAAGAAGGTGAAGTTGGCGCAGGATGGGGTATTTGGGATAAAAATGAAAATTTAAAATTTAAAAGTAAAGTAAGCTATGTCATATAGAAAAGACTATCAATCTTCAATTAACGAAACCAACTATACTCAAAACGCTGGCAATTATACCCATTATGAAAGTGTTGATTATAGTTCTTTTTCAACAGAAAAATTAGAACAGTTATGGAAAGATACTCTTGAAAAGGGGATTCACGGTCTATGTTTTAGTATGTATGAAGATGGTCAAAAACCAGGTGATATAATTTCTGAAGAACAAGTAAACAGAAGAATTCAAATTATAAAACCATATACAAAATGGGTACGCTCTTTTTCTTGCATTGAAGGCAATGAACATATTCCTAGAATAGCTAGTCAAAACGGACTTAAAACACTCGTAGGCGCTTGGTTGGGAAATGATTTAGAACTCAATGAGCTTGAAATAGAAGGATTAATTGCTTTAGCCAAAGAAGGTTGTGTGGATATAGCAGCTGTTGGAAATGAAGTGATGTATCGTGGCGATTTAACCGAAGAACAATTGCTAACGTATATAAATCGTGTTAAAGAAGCATTACCAAATATTCCTGTCGGATATGTTGATGCTTATTATGAGTTTTCACACCGACCTAGAATTGCAGAAGTATGTGATGTAATTTTATCGAATTGCTATCCTTATTGGGAAGGTTGTGATATCGATAATTCTTTAGCACACATGCAAGCTATGTTCGGACAAGCATCACACGCTGCCAACGGAAAAAAAGTCATCATTACCGAAACCGGATGGCCAAGCGAAGGCGGTAGCTTGAGAGGCGCCTTCTCATCTAGAGAAAATGCAATGAAATATTTTATCAATGCCCAACTTTGGTCAGCAAATGACAATATTGAGATGTTCTATTTCTCCTCTTTTGATGAATCATGGAAAGTAGGCGCAGAAGGAGATGTCGGTGCTTATTGGGGTTTATGGGATAAGGACGAAAAGTTAAAATACATCGAAGATTAATATATTAATTATATAACTTTCTCTTTATCATATTTAGGGAACAAATTTTATACTATTTACAATGAAAAAAAATACATTTTTTCAATTTTTCTTATTTGTTTCTCTAATAACGCAATACGGTTATTCTCAAGTTGACGTTGTTTATAGCAATTTAGTCTGGTCAGATGAGTTCAATACAAATGGACCAATAAATTCGACTAATTGGTTTCAACAAACTCAATTGCCTGCTGGCGGAAGTTGGTTTAGTAACGAAGTACAGCATTATACAAATCGTATTGAGAATTCCTATGTAAATGGGGGCTTATTAAATATCGTAGCTATAAAAGAAAATTTTACAGATCAAGGGATTACCAAACAATACACTTCAGCCCGATTAAATTCCAAGTTTGCTTTCAGATATGGACGTGTAGATGTAAGAGCTAAATTGCCAATCGATGCTGGTACATGGCCTGCAATATGGATGTTAGGGAAAAATATAAATGAAGATGGTGCTTATTTTGATGCAACATATGGTACGGCAAATTGGCCAGCTTGTGGCGAAATTGATATTATGGAGCATGGAATTTTTCCTTCTCAATCGGTTAATTATATTCAAGGAACTTTACATACTCCTTCCTCATTCGGAAATTCAGTAAACAATGGAGGAACTTTAGCTTCAGATTTGCAAAACAACTATCATATCTATTCTATGAATTGGTCTCCTTACCAAATATCATTTCTTCTGGACAATGTAGTTTATTACACCTACAATCCTGCAGTGAAAAATGCAAGCACTTGGCCTTTTAATGAAGAACAATACCTATTATTAAATGTTGCAATGGGAGGAACAGCAGGTACAATTTCGCCTAGTTTTACTCAAGCTTCGATGAATATTGACTATGTAAGAGTTTATCAAAATACTTTAGCGGATACTTCAAGTCCTACTAATTTTACAGCTACAATTGGTGCAGTTACAGGTTCTACAATAGAACTACTTTTAAATGCAACCGATAATTCTGGAACAGTAGCCTATACAATTATTTATGGCACTACAAACATTTCTTTTGCAAATCCTTCAGGTGTTCAAAAATCGGTAATCATTCCAAATTTATCACCAAATACTAATTATACTTTTGCAGTTTCTGCAAGCGATTTGGCTGGGAATGCCTACACAAATAATCCTATAATCCTTAATGCTACAACCACAGGGGTAATAGGATGTTCAGGAACAGACACGATTGCAACACAAGGTTCGTTCACAACGGGTTATAATTATTCATTTGAAACTATTGGTACTGATGTAAAAATTAATTTTGAAATGTTGGATACAGACAAAGTTGGTGTTGTAGCGTATTTGTGGAAACAAAGCCCTTTTGTAGAAACTCAAATGACCAATGTTTCTGGAAATATTTTTACCAAAACCATAACAGGACAAACCATTGGTTCAACAATAAGTTATGCCTGTAAATTTGCATATGCAGGAGGATTGTCTGTAACCAAATATTTTTCTTATGTTGTTGGTAATAATAATTGTTCTTTAGGGTTAGCCCCTTCATCCGAATTGGGACAATTTTCTTTTCAAAATCCAGCAAAAGATTATGTTTATATTGATTCAAAAATCGCTATTGATAAAGTTGAAATATATAATATGCTAGGTAATTTGGTCTCTTCAACCAGTGTAAACACGAATACGGTTGATATAAAAAATCTATCAAAAGAGGTCTATCTATTAGTTGTCTATTCTGGAACTCAAAGAAGCGTTAAGAAATTGATTATTAAATAAATGTAATTCATGTTTAAAAAGACAAGATTTTAATAGTTTCGATTTAGTTGTGTCAATGAAATAATTTTTTTATTGCTCTAAAACTGTTAAAGTTTCGTGTTTTATTTGCATGTTTAAATAAAATTATGTTAAATTTGGCTCATAGTTAACAATTAACAAACTCAAGCCTATAGGATAATATTACTTTTTAGAAAAAAAATTATTTTTTTTAACCCTACTAAAAGGTATACTTATGGCTCCTACACAAATCCCTGACGCTTTATTGGTAAAAAAATATGTAGCTGGCGACGAAAACGCTTTGGCTATATTAATAAAGAGGCACCAATCAAAAATTTTCGGTTTTATCTATTCTAAAATCTTAGACAGAGATTTAGCAGATGATATTTTTCAAGACACTTTCGTTAAAGTAATTAAAACTTTAAAATCCAACTCCTATAATGAAGAAGGAAAGTTCCTTCCATGGGTAATGCGAATTGCCAGCAATTTAATTATTGATCATTACAGAAGAAATAAAAAAATGCCAATGTTGAGAGAAACAGAAGAATTTTCAATTTTTTCTATCTTAAAAGATTGTTCTCCTAATGTTGAAAATGAAATGATAACCTCACAGGTGGAATTGGATTTGAAAAAAATCATACAAGGACTTCCCGAAGACCAACAAGAAGTATTGATGATGCGAATTTATCAAGACTTAAGTTTCAAAGAAATATCCGATTTAACAGGCGTTAGTATCAATACGGCGCTGGGTAGAATGCGATACGCTTTAATGAACATGCGTAAGGTTATTGAAAAAAATAATATTATTTTAAGTGCTTAAACAATAAATAGATGTGATGTTGCGTTATAGAATAAACAAACATTTTTCTATGGCAAAAATTTACTCTAAAAGAAAATTAGCATCTCAAAAATTGTTACCAAAAAAAGAAACCATTAGTTTTTTAATTGCATATTCAAAAGCATTGAATATCATAAAAGTAGGTAATTTGAACTTCGAAAATATTGCTAATTAAGGAAACATCCCGATAAATTTATCGGGATGTTTTTTTATAATATTCCTCCAAAACATTCTTCCTTCCAATAGTTTTGGTAATGATGTCTTTTTCAATGTCCCAGCCACGTGCTGGCGAATATTCTCGTCCATACCAAATTATCTGAAGATGTAATTCATTCCATAAGTCTTTTGGAAAAATTGCCTTGGCATCTTTTTCAGTTTGAACAACATTTTTCCCATCGGTTAAATTCCATCGATACATTAATCTATGGATATGCGTATCCACTGGGAAAGCAGGAACACCAAATGCTTGTGACATTACAACACTAGCGGTTTTATGACCAACAGCGGGTAATTCTTCCAAGTCTTCAAAACTTTGCGGCACTTGACCATCATGTTTTTCAATAAGAATTTTAGATAATCCGTGAATGCCTTTTGATTTCATTGGCGATAAACCACAAGGACGAATAATTTCCTTAATTTCTTCAACCGATAATTTCACCATATCATAAGGATTATCAGCCTTGGCAAATAATAAAGGTGTGATTTTATTAACGCGAACATCGGTACATTGCGCTGAAAGTAAAACAGCTATTAATAAGGTATATGCATCTTTATGATCAAGCGGAATTGGGATTTCAGGATATAATTCTTTTAACGTATTAATAACAAATGTTGCACGTTCTTTTTTGGTCATTTTGAGTTAAATTTGAATGTAAATTTATAAAACTTATACATCAAAATATGACAACACTAAAAAAAGGAGATAAAGCCCCTGATTTTTCGGGCTTTGACCAAGACAATAAATTTCACCAATTAGAAGATTATACAGGGAAAAAGTTAGTCGTTTTCTTTTATCCAAAAGCCGATACACCCGGTTGCACTGCCGAAGCCTGTGATTTGAGAGATAATTTTGAGCGCTTTCAAGCCAATAATTATGCTTTGCTTGGCGTAAGTGCCGATAGTGAGAAATCACAAGCTAAATTCAAAAATAAATTTCATTTGCCTTTTCCATTAATTGCCGATGAAGATAAATCAGTTATTGAAGCCTTTGGTGTTTGGGGACCCAAAAAATTTATGGGAAGAGAATACGACGGGATTCATAGAACCACTTTTGTTATTGACGAAAACGGAATTATTGAAGATGTTATTTCGGATGTAAAAACCAAAGCGCACGCTGCTCAAATATTAAAATAGATTCCAATAAAAAAGCCATTCGTTTTAGGTGAATGGCTTTTTTTTATCGAAAACTAATTTGATTTTAGTAAGACTTTATTGGGGTCATATCCAAAAAGTTGATGCTGTTTGATGATTTCACCAATACCTTGTGGTAACAAATTTTCCCAACCAGGATTTCCGTCACTAATCATTTTTAAGACTTCTCTAGAGAAAATTTTCAAATGCTCTTTATCAAACTCGGTGATATCAACAACTTTTCCATTGTAAGCGAAGAATTTATACAATTCTTTCATTCGTGGATGTACTTTCAGGTTCTCCGAATTGATAATTTCTCCATCTTCACCAATCATTGGATACAAGAAAACTTTCAAATCACGATAGAATAATTTTCCGAAAGCTTCCAAAATCCCACCGCTTAAATGACGGTAGTATTTCTCATCAAAAATATCAACTAAATTATTTACACCCATTGCCAATCCCATTCGGGCTTTGGTATAGTTGGCAAAATATTCAACTACTTTATAGTATTCTTGGAAATTAGAAATCATGACCGTTTGACCAAGGGAACAAAGTAATTCGGCTCTGTCCATAAAGTCTCTTTCGTCAATTTCTCCTTCGGAACGCAAGTTGGAAAGTGTAATTTCAAAAACTACTAAAGTATTGTCTTTCTCCACTTTGCTTTCTTCCAAAAACATTTTCAAAGACTTCTCATACATGTCCATATTCACCTGAGTAACAGGACGGAAACTTCCTCTAAGTGCCAAGATGTTTTTCTTGTAAAGAATAGCGGCTGGCAAAATATTTTTTCCATCTGGTCCAAACATTACCGCATCAGTCATGCCATTTTTTACCAATTGTAAACTCATTAATCTATTGTCAACATTTTCAAAACGAGGTCCAGAAAAGTTAATAGTATCTATTTCTAATTGGTCTTTATCTAAATGATCGTATAAATAACGAAGTAATTTTTTTGGGTTATCGTATTTGTAATAAGCACCATATATTAAATTCACACCCAAAGTTCCAAGCGTTTCCTGTTGCAATCTTGCATCGGTTTCTTTAAAACGAATGTGTAATGTTATTTCATTATATTCTTCACCAGGTTCCACTTGAAATTTAATTCCAACCCAACCATGACCTTTGAACTGTTTAGCAAAATCAATTGTGGCTACAGTATTGGCATAACTAAAGAAAATTTTATTGGGATGTTTGTCTCTTTTTAAACGTTGTTCAATAAGCTCAACTTCATGAGAAAGCATTCTTTTTAAACGACTTTCAGTAACATATCGACCGTCATCTTCAATACCATAAATGGCATCACTAAAGTCTTTATCGTAAGCAGACATTGCTTTTGCAATGGTTCCAGAACCACCGCCAGATCTAAAAAAATGTCTTACCGTTTCTTGTCCAGCACCAATTTCTGCAAAGGTTCCATATATATTTTCATTAAGGTTTATTCGCAAAGTTTTATCTCTTATCGATGGAATTTGCTCAATAACCCTATCTCCTTTTAATTTTATATCGGAATGTGAATTTCTCATAATCAATTTATACATTGCAAAGTTAACAAAATAGGTGCTTTAAAGAAAGATAATTAATCTATTTTTGTAAAAAAAAGAGAGTTAATTTATCGTTACTTTTTTAGCGACAAAACAGGCATCAAAAACCGTGCAATTATGATAGTTTATTTTTTAGGAACAGGTACTTCACAAGGTATTCCGGTTATAGGAAGCAATCATTCGGTATGTAAAAGTTCCAATCCTAAAGACAAACGATTGCGGGTTTCAGTTTGGATTACTTGGGAAACAAATTCTATTGTTGTGGATTGTGGTCCCGATTTTAGACAGCAAATGTTGGTTTCCGAATGCCCAAAAATTGACGCCATTCTTTTTACGCATGAACATTCAGACCATACAGCAGGATTGGATGATATTCGTCCCTTTTTCTTCAAACAAAAAAAAGATATACCAATTTATGCGCACCAACGAGTTTTAGAAAGTCTTAAAAGAAGGTTTGATTATATTTTTGAAACGGAAAATAAATATCCAGGTTCTCCAAGTGTTGAAACGTTTGAAGTTGTAAATAATAAAAATTTTGTAATCGGTCAAACAGAAATTATTACTATTAATGTGGATCACGGAAATTTGCAGGTTTTTGGTTATCGCATTAAAGATTTTGTCTATTTAACAGATGTGAAAACCATTGAAACTCTCGAAATTGAAAAGCTAAAAGGTGTAAAAGTATTGGTTATAAATGCATTACGGGAAGAACCACATCATTCACATTTTAGTTTGCAAGATGCGTTAGATTTCATAACTTTGGTTCAACCTGAAAAAGCGTATTTGACACACATTAGTCATCTTATGGGATTTCATGATGAAGTACAAGCGAAGTTGCCGAAAAATGTTTTTTTAGCTTACGATAATTTAAAAATTACCATTTAAAAATATAGAATTGCATGAAAAAATCACTCTTTCTTTACCTGTTTATTGTAGCAGTTTTGATGAATGTTTTTACATATAAATATTTTTCTTCCAAAGGGTTGGATGAAGTAAAAACGTTAACAATAAAAAACAAAAAACTAAACGCTAGTATCGATTCCATTTCTAATACAATGGATGATGCTAATTATTTTTCATTAGAAAATAATAGTAGAGCTCAAAATTATTTGGAAAATTATCAAGCGAAAGATATCATCGAAAAAGTAAAACAAGCTTTGTTGAGTTATAACGATAGTAAAGAAGGAAATCAGTATACAGGTCAAATAAAATTAAACGAACAGAAATTTATTATCAATAAAATAAAAGTAATTAATCACCGTTGGTTAATTGCCGATTATAGTGATGGCACACTTTGGGGAGAAGTTATTTTGAAATATTTTGTCAATGAAGATGAGACCATTTCTTTTGAAATAGCGGAAAGCTACTTGTACCCAAAAGAATTAAATTAACGATTTAGGATGAAACAAATGAAAAAATATATTTCAATTTTAGTGCTATTATGCACGCTGACTTCTTGTAAACTTAACGATCAAAAGGAGGAAGTAGGAGCAGCAAATCAAGGAAATAAAGAGGGTGTTGTTGTTGCGGATAAAGACGAAAATGGATGTTTGGCTTCGGCTGGATATGTTTGGTCTAAATTGAATAAAGAGTGTATAAAAGTCTTCACGGGAATGCAATTAAATCCTACTTCAAATCTTGAAAATGAAGATGAAACTTTAAGTGCTTATGTCCTTTTTAATGAAGAGGGAAATCAAGCGGAATTGTATTTACCTAACGAAACAACTTCACTTGTATTAACTCAAGAAACCAAAGGGAAACCATGGGTTTTTGAAGATTGGCAATTGATTAAGGAAAGCACTGGTTACACTCTTAAAAAAGCCGATAAACCCATGTTTTCTGGCGATGGTCAAATTGGTAAAAAAGTAACAGGAAGCGATACAGAACAATAGTTTATTGCTGTAACCAATTTTTAAAATCATAAAAATTTTGTGGTGAAACACCATGACCAATTGGATATTCTTTGTAAACACATGAAATTCCTAATTGCTCTAAAATTGGTGTTGCTTTTCTTGCCCAATCTACAGGAATAACTTGGTCAACAGTGCCATGAGAAGCGAAGATTTTTAGATTTGAAAAATCATTTTTCTCAAAACCATCCACAGCAATTTCGGTATTCAAATAACCACTCATACCAACCAAGCGCTGCACTTTTTCAGGATAGGATAGTGCCACTGCATAACTCAAAATGCATCCTTGGCTGAAGCCAATTAAAGTAACATCTTTGGAGTCAATTGGATAATTTTCAATCAGTTCATCAATAAATTTCACAATCAAATCTCGAGATAATTTGGCTTGACCAATATCTGAAAATTTGTTCTCATCGGCATCAAAATTAATGGAATACCAAGCATAACTTCCATACATCATATCATAAGGAGCACGTGCTGAAACCACAAAATATTCCTCTGGAAGTTCACTCGCAAACGAGAACAAATCTTCTTCGTTACTACCATAGCCGTGAAGTAACAACAGTAAAGGGTTTTTGGCTAATTTTATTTTCGGTTCCCGAACGATGTGAAATAAAGATAAACTCATTACAGACTTTTAAAGGTATTTTGAAAAAAACTACCCACCAATGGAAGTTCTTTTTTTTCTCCTTGCAAGGCACCCAAAAAGCCGTAAATCCATAGGATGAAATAGAAAAGGTAAAAGGCTGAAGTGGCTGTCCAACTATTGGCATAACCAACAAAATAACCTAACATAAAGAAAGAAAGGAATAACCCCAATGCTTGACGAATATGAAAAGAAGCAAACTCACTTTTGTTTTCCTCTTGGTTCATGAAAATAGCAATGATGCTTCCAATAATAGTTAAATAAGCTACAATAGCTGTGTTTTTTGATTTATCAATATTTTCCATAATGTATGTTTATGCTAAAATTAATTTTCCGTTGTTGTAAATTCCAATGGCTTTTCCTTTCATTTTCTGACCTAGAAAAGCGGAATTTTTTGATTTCGATAAAATGTTTTCTTTACCAAAAATCCATTTTTCTTCTGTTGAAAACAGAGTAATATTGGCAGGATTTCCTTCTTGAATAGTTTGATTTTCAATTCCGAAAATTGCTTTTCCAGAAGTTAGCTTTTCAATTGTTTTTTCTAAGGATAACACAGTTTGCAATGCACCAAAAGTACTTTCTAAACCAATGGTGCCATTTTTTGCCAAATCAAATTCCATTTTTTTATTTTCAATATCCAATGGATTATGATCCGAAGTGATACAGTCAATTGTATTGTCCGAAATTCCAGCTAACAATGCTTTTCTATCGGCTTCTGTTCGTAAGGGTGGCGTCACTTTATAACGGGTGTCAAATCCTTCTAACTTTTCGTCTGTCAACACCAAATTATGCACAGCAACACTACAGGTTACATTTAAACCTTTCTTTTTTGCATCCCGAATTAAAGCCACCGATTTTGCTGTAGAAATGGTCGGAATATGTAATTTTCCTCCGGTGTATTCCAGTAAAAATAAGTTTCTAGCGACAATGATTTCTTCAGCCAAATTCGGAATTCCTTTCAGTCCCAATCTTGTGGAAATAATTCCTTCATTGGCAACACCATTTCCTTTGATGGTTTCATCTTGGCAAAATGCTATGACCAATCCGTCAAAATCTTGGACATATTGCAACCCAATTTTCATCAAATTCGCATTGGAAATATTCTTGTTATAATCTCCAAAAGCTATCGCTCCAGCATTTTTCATATCAAAAAGTTCGGCCAAATCTTTGCCTTCACTTCCTTTGGTTAAAGCCCCAATGGGAAATAAATCGGTTGCTGCGTTTGCTGCTTTTTGTTTTACAAAATGTACTTGCGATTGATTGTCAATAATAGGATAGGAGTTGGGTTGCAATGCAATGCCAGTAAATCCGCTTTTTGCTGCAACATCCAATCCGTTTTGTATGGTTTCTCTATCTTCAAATCCAGGTTCTCCCAAGGAAACACTACTGTCAAACCAACCTTGAGAAAGGTGTAGATTTTCTATTTTAATTTCTTGGTACTTATCAGGATTTTGGAGTTGTTTTCCAATTTTTTCAATTTTTCCACCTGTGATTTTCACATCCACAATTTGATTATGAAAAGGACTTTTCGAGTCAATAATTGTTGCAGTTCGGATGATTAGGTTCATTTTACAAATTTTTGAATGAGTAATTCCAATGCTATAAAAAGTAATGTAAATATAACAAACCATTTCCAGATTTGTGTATCGGTTCTATCAGTTTGTATGGTATTAAAAACCGTTTCAATATCATTGATAACATTGAAATTGGAAGCCACACTTTCATTGGTCAAAGCCAAATTACTTTCGGTTCTGTTATAATTAAAACTGATGTTTTGCACTAATTTATCCGAATTGTAAATACCAAAATTCCCTGCTTCAGTTGGATTTTCATTAAAAGTCATTTTGACTTTAGTATTCAATACTTGTTGGACAGGAATAAATTTTTCGGTATTATTTTTAACGGTTACAATTTCATCTTTCGTTAATAAAGCATCAATAATATAAGGTTGATTTTCTCCAATTATTATAACATTTACACCACTTCTCTGACTACTTTGTGCCATGTTGTAAAACGTTGGAACAATTAAAGGAGAGTTTTGAAAATTACTATTTTGCTTATTGATTGGTGCTGCAAAAACATACACAGAGGAAATGCCATTTTGAATAGAAGTTAAGAAGGAGCTTTGATCTTCATAGCTTAAAATGGAAGGCAAATTACTATTTAAAACAAACGAACTTTTATTGATGGGATATTGAAAATTATCAATTTTCTTTTCAAAAACAGTATTGAATAAAGGATGATTGAAATTGATTTTACTCACTTTCTTCTCTGTATTTACAAGTGTTTTTAATTGAATTGTTCCAAAATTTGACAAGAAAGAATTCATTGTGTTGATATTACTTTCTGATGATGGAATGACTACCAAATTACCGCCTTTTGCCACAAAAGTTTTCAAAGTGGTTTGCAATGCTTGCGGAATATCTTTGATTTCATTCAAAACAATGGCGTCTTGTTTTTCGAGTAAATTATAATCCAAACTGCCCAATTCAAAATTATTATAATTGAATTCGTCAGCGGTGTAAATTCGGGAAAGGAAATTGCTTTTTGCGGTTTCTCCAATACTGATTACATTGGTTTTTTCAGGTTTTGAAATGCTAAAATAATACGTGTTGTCATATGCCAATCCTTTGTCAACTATGGAAACATAGCCATGAAAATCGGCTTTAGGAATCGTGAAATTGATGGTTTTATTTTGCTGTTCAAAGTTTACTAATGTCTTTGCGGTAAGTTTGTTTTGGTTGTACAACGCAATCGGAACGGCATTAAAATCTTCGCCATTGGCAGCTAATTTTACGCCAATTTCATAAAAATTATCCATCGTTTGGTTGATATAAACGCTATCGATGGAAACGTTATTTTTTTGTTCAGCCTTAGGAATTATGAAATAAACATTGTCATCTTTGTGGAAGTTTTTTGTCTGTTTTTCTTCCAAACCAACCGCGTCAGTAATCACAATGATGTCTTTATTGAAAGCCGATTTACGAGCGTTCACTTTCGCCAAAAGATTTTCTAATTGAAAAGAACTAGCACTGTATTTTAAATTCTGCAATTCTTTTTGAATCGACTTTATATCCGTATTCCAATAGTTATCGGTATTGGTAATCAATGAAAAATTCTGAGCTTCGGGTGTATGTTCCAACAAATCCTGAACAGCTCTTTTTAGCAATTCTCCTTTCTTTCCTTTTGCTTGCATACTGAAAGAATTGTCCAGAATGATATACATTTCGTTTGTTGCTTTTTTACTTTTTTTCGCAGTAAAAAAAGGCTGTGCAAAGGCTAAAATTAGGAAAGTTAAAAGCAAAAGACGGGTACAAAGCAACAACCATTTTTTGAGTTTGGAGCTTTTTCTTGTTTGTATGGAAAGTTCTTTTAGGAATTGAACGTTGGTAAAATATTCTTTTTTAAAACGTCGCAATTGAAATAAATGCACCAGAATTGGGATAACCAGTAAGAAAAGAAAATAGAGTACTTCTGGGTGTTTAAATTGCATTTTAATTAAAGTTTACTTCACAGATATTAATTTCAGCGGAGTTCAGTGATTTTTAATTGTCAAAAATAGCAATCAATTGCGAATTATCAATTATCAATTAACAATTATTTCTTCTTGCGCTTGGCATCTCTTGTTTTCAAAATATTTCTATTGACAGAACTCGATACTTTCTTCTTCGTTTTTGAAGGTCCGCCGAGATTGACTTTTTTATTCTTTTTGGATTTTTCATGAAAAGCTTCTCCACCTTCTGTATTGGGTCTTTTCGTGGAATATTTAACTTCCCTTTTTTCTTTTTCGAAAGGAAGCAGTTTATCTGAAATCTCAACTTCTTCGGGCAACGGCAGAAAATCAATTTCTTTTTCCATCAAAAGTTCGGCTTCAATTTGAATTTCTTGCTCTTTTGGGCTAATAAAACTAATGGCTATCCCCGATTTATCGGCACGGCCCGTTCTTCCAATTCGGTGTATATATTGCTCGGAAATTTCAGGAAATTCCATGTTAATTACATGTGATATATCCGAAATATCCAAACCTCTAGCCATAACATCGGTAGTTACTATTCCTCGAATTTCGCCATTTTGAAAAGACGCCATGGTATTCAAACGATAGTTCTGCGATTTGTTAGAATGGATAACCCCAAATTGATCAGGATAAACTTCTTCCAATTTGTCAGCTACTAAATCGGCTGTTTTTTTATTGTTGATGAATATCAGAACACGCTCCAATTTTTCTTCTTTGAGCAACTCGATAAGCAAATTAATCTTCGTTAAGAAGTTGGGCGCTAAATAACCAAATTGCTCAATTTTTTCCAACGGTGTCCCCGATTTTGCCAAAGAAACTTCTTCGGGCATTTCGAAATAATCTTCCAGCATTTCATCTACTTCTTCGGTCATTGTTGCCGAAAAAAGAATGTTTTGACGCTTGTTTTTAAGCATGGATAAAATAGAAGTCACTTGAGCACGAAACCCTAAATTCAACATTTCGTCAAATTCATCAATGACTAATTTTTGCAAACTATCAAATCGGATAACATTGTCCAAAGCCAAATCCATAATTCTTCCAGGCGTTCCAACGATAATATCGACACCTTGATAAACCGAAGTTTTTTGGGTATTTATATTTACGCCACCATAAACTCCAAGCGTTCTAACCGACATGAACTCGGTCAATTTTTCAACTTCACCAGCAACTTGAACCACCAATTCTCTGGTAGGAACTAAAATCATTATACGTGGCGTATCCGTAGCTATGAATTTCCATTGTTTTAAAAGGGGTAATAAATAAGCAAAGGTTTTACCAGTTCCAGTTTGTGCAATTCCCATCATATCTCGTCCAGACATAATCACAGAAAATGATTTTTCCTGAATTGGTGTTGGCGTAGTTAATCCGATAGCATCAACTGCTTTTTGTAAAGATTTTGGTAAATTAAACTGTTCGAAAGTATTCATTTTGCTTGTAATTTGGGCAAAGGTACACATTTGAAAACAAAACGTTTGGAATCGGTAAAAGGTATTGTGAATTAATACTTTAATGAATTAAAAAAAGTCTCCTTTTTGGGGAGACTTCGTTAACTACTTCTTTTTCAATCTATCTTTAAAAATCTTTTCGAATTTTTCAATTTTGGGTTGGATTACCATTTGACAATAAGGTTGATTTTTATTGTTTTCATAATAATTCTGATGATAATCTTTGGCTTTGTAGAACTTTTTGAAAGGCTCTAATGTGGTTACTATTTTGGAATCGTACACATTAGATTTTGTCAATTCGGCAATAATACTTTCGGCAGCTTTTTTCTGTTCTTCGTTTTTGTAAAAAATAGCAGAACGATATTGCGTGCCAACATCAGCTCCTTGTCGGTTTAAGGTTGTTGGATCATGAACGGTAAAAAACACTTGGAATATTTCATCCAAATTGGTAACCGTTTTGTCATAAGTGATTTCCACTACTTCAGCAGCACCAGTTTGACCAGTACAAACTTCCTCATAACTAGGATTTTCAACTGTTCCTCCAGCAAATCCTGAAGCGACATTGGTTACACCTTGTAAATTTTCATATACGGCTTCTACACACCAGTAACAACCACCAGCAAGTACAATAGTTTCTAAATTTCCTTTGTTATCGGAAACCATTCCATCGGGAACAAAATCCAAGGATACGGCATTCATGCAATAACGTTTTCCTGTTGGCTCTGGACCATCATCAAATAAATGTCCTAAGTGGCTATTACATCTTCCGCAAAGCGCTTCAATTCTTCGCATCCCATAGGAATTGTCATCTTTGAATGTTACGCTGTTTTTATTTTCTTGTTCAAAAAAACTTGGCCATCCACAACTACTGGTAAATTTTTGATTGGACTTGAATAATTTATTGCCACAAGCTGCGCAATAATAAGTTCCTTTTGTTTCTGAATTCCACATTTTTCCTGTAAAAGCTCTTTCGGTGTCGGCATGTCTTGCTACTTGGTATAAATCTTCGGGTAAGACTTTTTTCCACTCAGCATCCGTTAAAACCAATTTGTTTGTATCGGAATTAGAGTAATAAGGGTTCTCAGGTTTGTTGATTACGTTTTCCATTGCAATAGTTTTTTGTGTTGTATTTTTTTTATTAGCAGATTGCCCACAAGCATTCAAAACGAACAGTGGCAAAATTACTAAATAGTTTAAGATTGATTTTGAAGTTGGCATCTTTCCTTGTTTTTAATGTTGGAACAAATTTACAAACATACTTACGATGCTAAATGTCGTTTAGTTTACAATTAGGATGGAATTAACAATTGTTTTAGACTCGATTATATTAACTGTTAAATAAAATCATATTTCGCAATTCCTAAATCTGAATTAAATTATCTTTGCCCACTGAAAAATGCCTTTATGAAATTTGATTTATTAAAGAAAGACCCTCAATCAAAAGCCCGTGCAGGAAGTATTACTACGGATCATGGTGTAATTGAAACCCCAATATTCATGCCTGTTGGAACTGTAGCTTCGGTAAAAGGAGTGCACCAACGCGAGTTGAAAGAAGAAATAAACCCAGATATTATTCTTGGAAATACCTATCATTTGTATTTACGTCCTCAAACTACCATTTTGGAAAAAGCGGGTGGTTTGCACAAATTTATGAATTGGGATAGAAACATCTTAACCGATAGTGGCGGATATCAAGTGTATTCCCTTTCGGCGAATAGAAAAATTAAGGAAGAAGGTGTGAAATTCAAATCGCATATAGATGGTTCTTACCATTTTTTCACTCCCGAAAACGTGATGGAAATTCAACGTACTATTGGTGCGGATATTATCATGGCGTTTGATGAATGTACGCCTTATCCATGTGATTATCGCTATGCGCAACGTTCAATGCACATGACACATCGTTGGTTGGACAGATGTATTAATCATTTGGAAAAAGTTCCTTTTAAATATGGATATGAGCAAACCTTTTTTCCAATCGTTCAAGGAAGTACTTATAAAGATTTACGTCAGCAATCGGCTGAATATATTGCTAATTCTGGACAACAAGGAAATGCTATTGGAGGACTTTCTGTTGGTGAACCAGCTGAGGAAATGTATGCCATGACTGAAGTGGTTTGCGAAATTCTTCCCGAAGATAAACCGAGATATTTGATGGGTGTTGGTACACCAATAAACATTTTAGAAAATATTGCGTTAGGAATTGACATGTTCGATTGCGTAATGCCAACGAGAAATGCCAGAAACGGGATGTTATTTACCGCCAATGGAACTATCAACATCAAAAACAAAAAGTGGGAAGATGATTTTTCTCCAGTGGATGAAATGGGACATACCTTTGTTGATACCGAATATACCAAAGCTTATTTAAGACATCTTTTTGCGGCAAATGAATATTTAGGAAAGCAAATTGCAACCATTCACAACTTAGGTTTTTATATGTGGTTGGTTCGTGAAGCAAGAAAACATATCTTAGCGGGAGATTTCAGACCTTGGAAAGAAATGATGGTTAAAAATATGAGCCAAAGATTATAAAACAGCAATGCTAACAATTCTAGATAAATACATTCTTAAAAGATATTTAGCCACATTTTTGGTGATGATATTGTCGTTTATTCCTATCGGAATTGTTATCGATGTTTCCGAAAAAATAAATAGAATTCTGGCTAATAAAGTCCCATTTGTACAGGTTGCTATCTATTATTATAATTTCACTGTCTATTTTGCCAATCTGTTATTTCCTATATTTTTATTTTTATCGGTTATTTGGTTTACCTCAAAATTGGCCAATAATACCGAAATCATTGCGATTCTTAGCTCAGGTATTTCTTTTAATCGGTTTTTAAGACCTTATATAATTGGAGCAACATTAGTATCCATAATGGCATTGGTTATGAATATTTTTTTGGTGCCCAAAGCAAGTGCGGGTTTTAAAAATTTCAGATATACCTATCTTTCATCGAATGGGCCATCCGATGACACAGCCAATTCGGATGTGTTTCGTCAAACTAGTGATGATGAATATATTTTTGTGAGTAATTTTAATGAAGTTTCCAAAATGGCCTTCAATTTTTCGATGGAAAAATTCAAAGGAGACAAGCTTCAGTATAAATTAATTGCCAGCAGAATCAAATGGAATGCAAAGGACAGCACCTATACTTTGTTTAATTATAGTAAACGAAAAGTAGGGCCACTTGGTGATATTATTGAATCGGGTGAAAAAAAAGACACCGTTTTTAATTTCGAATTGGAAGATTTAACACCGGTAGTTTATATCGCGGAGACTCTAAATCTAACGGAATTGAATAAATTTATTGATAAGGAAAGAGCTCGAGGTTCTTCAAATATCAATGTCTATTTAGTGGTTTTGTATAAAAAATATAGTATTCCAGTTTCGGCCTTTATTTTGACCATTATTGCTGTTGCCGTTTCGTCAATGAAACGCCGAGGAGGAATGGGAGTGAACTTGGCCATTGGAATTATACTTGCTTTTGCGTTTGTATTTTTCGACAAAATTTTTGGGGTTTTAGCCGAAAAGTCCTCGATGCCACCTTTAATTGCAGTTTGGATTCCTAATATTTCCTTTGGAATTTTAGCGATTTATCTTTTACGGAATGCCAAACGATAATCTGAAAAATTATCTTCATCTTCATTTCATAGTTTTTATTTGGGGATTTACCGCCATTTTAGGGGCGCTAATTTCTCTTGATGCCTTGCCATTAGTGTGGTTTAGAATGCTGTTTGCAGTTGGATTTATT
>Ga0208882_1000181_pt1 | contig 35004 bp, 29 predicted proteins | sample LakWasMet14_LOW5_2_FD_183862 | JGI IMG/M metagenome (GOLD analysis project Ga0208882, IMG submission 183862) | Freshwater sediment methanotrophic microbial communities from Lake Washington under simulated oxygen tension - Sediment Metagenome... | ecosystem: Environmental > Aquatic > Freshwater >...
CTTTAAGTCCTCCGCAAAGCAGTTGATGATGACCGCTTGCAGTAAGTCGATCCAAACGTGTTGAAAGCGCGTTATTCAAATTAGTCATAGAATGGGTACATGCCCTGTAGTCCTTATATAATCCGACCATTATAAAGGGTTTAACTGATTGAAGAAATATTATCGCGGATATGAAAATTAAGGCGGCGGTTTATTTTAAAAGGAGCCATACTGATTTAGAAGCGGTTACAGACCTCTTTAAACAAACGATCAACGCTTCCTAAATATACTCGGCACGGGTACGGATTGCGGCTTTTGTCCCCCTCTCCCTTCGGGAGAGGGCTGGGGTGAGGGGTTTCTAAAAAGCGCAATCCATGACCGTTTGCAGTATAGCAATAAGAGGGTTATATCCTTTGTTCGCCATAGTTTGCAGGTAGCTTGAAATTCGACAATATGCCAGCGCATAAACCTCTGATCTGAAATTGTCCAGAATCAGCTTGACGTATTTATCGACGAGAATCACCACACGCTGACCACTTTGCTTGCGAACTTCATAAAGAGCGCTTACGGTAAATCCGAACAACCCCAGAACACAACCACACCCAACACCGCGCCAAAAACGTTAGCTGCGGCGTCATAAAATGAAAACTGCCGAATCGAAGTAAACCAATATTGGCCATATTCAATCAAACGCCGGTCAACCTTGAGGCCAGAATCACGATGCTTGTCATCACCAATGGTCGACCCTGCTGCCAAAAAACAAGCATCATCAAAACCGACAACAAGCCATAGGCGACTGCATGAACGAGCAAATCCCAAGTAATAAATCCTATTGCTTGCATAGAATCAGGGCGCAACCAATGATCAGATAAAATAACAACCACTTAAAAAACACGCATTGATCCCTATTAAAGAACAAAATAACATCCTGTACCCACACTTTTAGCAAATACGCTACGTTGATCATGATCTCTCAAGATACCCAATCAGATAGGTCATAACCGGTTTACCCAGAATGGGAATTTTCGGCTGATGCAAATATCGTTGGTCAGCGGACGCACACGAGTTCCCTGCCCTATGGCATAGATATCTACACAAGTACCGGCCCCTTCTCCCTTGAGGGATGCCTACATGGATGTAGGTAAGTAGAGCAACGCAGGAGCAGTTGCCGAGAAGGTTGGGATGAGGGGGATATAAATGGTTGTTTTTATTCTCCTCTCCCCAACCCTCTCCAACAGGAGAGGGGCTAGGTCGACTTACAACCCATTGTATTTATAATGCAAAAAAGTTATGTAGATACCTATGGCCCTATGGCGAGGATCATTCCTTTTAGTTGATTAGTCACCTACCAGCTTTCATCATATTTTGTTCGGGTCTTATGTTGCGAATTGGCACTTCGAAATAAACAATCCCAACTTATACTGCAAACGGTCATGGATTGCGCTTTTTAGAAACCCCTCACCCCAGCCCTCTCCCGAAGGGAGAGAGGGACAAAAGCCGCAATCCGTACCCGTGCCGAGTATAACCGAAAGTCATCAATCTAATGTCCACTGAACTTGCGTTCCCAAGCCCATGCATGCGCTACGATCGCTTCCAGATCGGCAAACATCGGCTTCCAACCCAGTTTGGCTCGAACACGGGTTGAATCAGCAACCAAGCGGGCCGGATCGCCGGCACGACGCGATCCATCCACCACATTCACTTTGCGGCCGGTCACTTTTTCCACAGTATCGATCACCTGTTGCACGGAAAATCCTGCTCCGTTGCCAAGGTTGAAGCGCTCGCTGGTGCCACCGCTTATCAGGTGCTGCAGTGCAAGTAAATGCGCAGAACAGAGGTCAACAATATGGATGTAATCGCGAATACAGGTACCGTCAGGCGTGTCGTAATCACGGCCAAACACCTGAATTTCAGGCCTGCGGCCTGATGCTGCTTGCAGGATCAACGGGATCAGGTGCGTTTCGGGATCATGGCGCTCGCCCAACAGACCTTCCGGATCAGCGCCTGCCGCATTGAAATAACGCAGGCAAACGGATTTCAATCCGAACGCATGATCGTAATCGGCCAGGACCTGCTCCACCATCCACTTCGAACGGCCATAAGGATTGACCGGTCGGTTCGGATGCGCTTCGTCGATGGGCACATAGTCCGGCTCGCCAAACACTGCTGCGGTCGATGAGAAAATAAAATGCTTCACATCATGCGCCACCATGACATCCAGCAAATTGAGTGTATTGGAAAAGTTGTTGCGGTAATACATGTCCGGCCGACGCACCGATTCGCCGACTTGGATGAACGAGGCAAAGTGCATGACCGCTTCCGGCCGGTGCTGCACGAAGACCGCATCCAGCGCCGCCTGGTCTGCCAGATCACCCAGAACAAATTCACCACCTAGCACCGCGTCACGATGTCCGCTGGAAAGATTGTCGAACGTTACAACCTCATGCCCTTCGGAGAGGAGCATCTTCACCATGTGCGAGCCAATATAGCCTGCACCTCCAACCACCAATACTTTCATTTATTCCTCACTTTCAAACTTGATCCAAGCCAAACAAAAAAAACCGCAAAATCCTGCGGGCTTAAATTGTGTCCATACTAACCAGTCAATCTGGACAAACAACCAGCACTACGCCATACAATGAAATCATGTTTAGGAACGAAAATTTAATAAAACCCGAAAGTCTGTTAAGTCATTGCTCCGTGTAGGTGCGGATTTATCCGCACAGTGCGAATGAATTCGCACCTACAGTAGCCCAATTTATTTCATACCCATTTCTTGGTTTCCACCCACGCAACTGACGTAAAGCCTTAGCGTTTTCTCAGCTATCTCGTGCCAGTCATAACGCTGAGACACCCATGCTCGAACATTTTCGCGGGCCTCCAAAGTCATGCTTTCGCGCGACAGTAACCTGATTCGATCTGCAAGGACTTCGATATTTCCCAACGGGAAATAATGCTCCGCTGGCAAGCCCACTTCTAAATTTGCCGGGATGTCGCTTGCTAACACCGACAACCCGTAGCTCAACGCCTCAAGCAAGGCAATAGGTAAACCCTCGTGCGATGAAGGCAGTACGAAAAGTCCAGCATGTGCATAAAGCTCTTGCAATACCAAGCCGCGCTGGAAGCCCGTCATCACCACACCCGCTTCAGCCGCTTTTTCCATCACCTCACGCTGGTAGGCGTCAGGATGGTCTGCACCACCCACAAGCACAAGCTTCCAATCCGACAGGTTGGCCCGCTTAAAAGCTGCAATCAAATCCAGATGGCGCTTTTCCGGTACCAAGCGACTAACCAGTAACACATAGCGACCACGATTTAGGCCAAACTGCTGAAGCGTCTCGATCGAATACGGAAGCTGCGGCAGAACCACACCGTTTGGAATCAGCACCGACTCCAAACCATGTTTGGCACAAACCAGATCGGCGATAACTTTCGAAATCACAATACGCCCGTTCGACCAACGCATTCCCCACCGTTCACCCAGCTGCAGCACGAAACGAGCAAAGCGCCCCCACTTCTGCCGGTCATAATCCGGGCCATGGTGCGTCACCACTACCCGCAACCCCATTATTCTGGCAAGCGGCGTCATCAAAGCTGGCCCAATAGCCTGAATATGCAGAATGTCCGGGCACTTGACAGCTGCATACAACACGCCCAGGAAACTGTGCAGAATCGCCTCCAGCCCTTTCGATTTTGGCGCCCACAGTGGCACGAACTTCACGCCCTTCCACTCTGGGCCAACCTCCGCAGGCTGATAGGGTAAGCGCGCCAACACGGTCACTTCGCAGCCCCTCTCTACCAGCAGAGGACACAAATGCTCGGCATGTGTTTCCACCCCGCCCTGTACGTCTGGAAAGCCACGTAACCCCAACATCATGACCCTGAGCGGTCGATTAATGCCTGCCACTGGTCAGTCCATACGCAGCATATCTGCGAGTTCTTCTTCCGACAGAACCACTTCCGGCTCACGTTGTTTGAAAGTCACCTTGTGCTCCGGAGCTGATCCCCCTCTCAAATCGCCCTGCAACGGATCCTGACCCACATTGAAGTGGGGCACATCGTCGATACAAATCGGCTTGCCCAGCATAGACTTGATCTTGTTCTTTATAACCCAAGACGTAGGATGCTTAATATACTTTTTCATTACTGGTGCGGCAGTACCTACCATCCAGCAATTCTTAGGGCAAGTACGAACCAAGCCACGAACCTTTTCTGCCTGCTCGCTAAACCATACCTCATCGAACGTAGAAACATCCCTGATATTACCCATGGACTCTTTCCAGTAGCGATCTTCAAGACCATTGCAGGGATAGACATCGCCATACGGCTCAATGAAGAAATTGGCTGTACCTGCCTCGCAAGGCAGCATGCGCGGCTTCTCACGTATGTAATTGATTAGCCCCAGATTGAAGAATGCGCGATACCAGCTCTTGGGACTGTTGTCCTTGAGCAGTTCCTCCATTAATTTACGAAAGTTGTTAATTACCTCATCCTTGTTGGTAATCTCGTTATCATCTTTATGGAAGTAATAAGAGTTATGGAAGGAAGCCGTAGCGAATTCCATACCCAGCTCTCTGGAAAGTTTGTGCAGCCAGAGCATATCCTCTGAATTCTTGTTCGATACCGTACAACCGTAGCCAATATCTTTTACACCCATTTCCTTCAGCGTAAGAAGTAGTCTCATAGCGCGATCAAAACTACCGTCGCGACCACGCAAATCGTCATTCTTTTCAGATAAGCCCTCAATACTCACCCGGATACCGATATTCGGAAACTTCTCAGCCATCTTAATGATTCGATCCGTATGCCAGCCCGACGTGGAAATGACGATACGAGAAGACTTTTTGTGCATCACCTCCACAATGTCTTCCAAGTCGCGTCTTACGAAGGGTTCACCACCGGTAATATTCACAAATTTGAAATTCGGTAAGATTTCTAAATCCTTGGCTGTAATTTCACGCGTTTTATCAGTAGGATTCTCCCAAATATCACACATCTTGCAGCGCATCTGGCATCGGTATGTGGTTATTATCGAAACGTCGGTTGGATATGCAGTTGTCATGTTCAGTTTCCTAATACAGATTGGTAAATTTCAAGTAATCCAGCATTATGCCGGGATAGGGAAAACTCGGCGACTACACGCTTGCGAGCCTCTTCCCCCATTTGTTTTCTGAGTGTTGGCGAAGCCATCAACTTGTCGAGTGTTAGGGCCAACTCGTCTGAATTACCTGCGTCGAATAGCATTCCCGTCTTGTTATGTTCAACCAGCTCCGGGATGCCCCCCATGCGGCTACCTACTACGGGTTTGCCATAAGCCATCGCCTCAAGCACCGACATCGGACAGTTTTCATACCAGTCTGAAGGCACTACAACGACAGCGGCCCGGTCTATCATCTCTTTCAGTGCATCACCAGCGAGATACCCGACAAAAATACTAGAATTATATTGCGCTCTTAAGACATCGCCCAATGGCCCGGTACCGGCAACCACAAGGCGCCACCCCATGGCGGATTTAGAATGTGCTTTCAGTAGCGTTTCAACGCCTTTTTCTCGTACCAGCCTACCCAGGAATAGCACGTAGCCATCATCTGCCCCGCTGCCACAAACCTCTTCCGTATCGATTCCGTTATACAGCAGCTTGATACGCTCCTCCGACACACGATGCGCGATGGATTCCTGCATGAAACGACAAGGAGCGATAAACGTATCCACGTTCTCATAGCTGCCCATAAAGCGCTGCACCACAGCCTCAGCGTAAAGCAGTGCGCTTTTGCCCAGAGAGCCATCCGCGCAACGATTACGCAAGACATGTGAAAAATCACCGTCGAGACAATCCGAGCAAGGTTTATTGTCGCTCAGACGGTTGTATGAAGGACATACGGGTTTGTAATCGTGCAAAGTCAGCACCACCGGCACCCCTTGTTTCTTGGCCGCACCGATAATCGAAGGCGTCAACTGGTGATAGATATTGTGGCAGTGCACCAAATCAGGCTTGGTTTCCTTAATCAAACGGCTGATATTTCTAACTGCCTCCGGCGAGTGTATCAAAGACAACGCATCCGCTACCTTTGCCAGCTTTCCTGCTCCGCCACCATTGTAGCTGCGACTGCCTATGAAATGCATTTCATAGGCACTTGGCAGATTGCGCGCATCCAGCATCGAAAAGTCCACCACCTCATGCCCTCTACGAAGCAGGAAATCGCGCTCCTGAAACATCACCGTTTCTGAACCGCCATTGCGGAAAAAGAACTTGTTGGCTATCAACACCTTCATAAAAACTACTCCTAAAGTTCACCGCACATAACAACACCCAAATTTAGTCAACCAAGTACTCTGGAAATAACATTCAAATTGGATGCTCAGACTTTGCAAATTATTCATAAATCATTCGTCCGATTAATGCACCTGCAAAACTTCATCCAAGGACCTTCGAGCCGAGTAAGCAACCTTGAAATAGTCCGGCAGGGTACCCACTGCAATCATCATCATAACCTGCTCTTCTGGCTTGATACCGGTTACCTTGCGCAAGGCAATATCATCACCGCGCTCCTTGGACCAATTCAGGCAGCAAGTTCCATAGCCCAAGGAATGAAATGCAAGACAAACCGACATACTGAACATCCCGCCGTCAATCCATGCCTGATAGCGCTCGGCCACATCGACAAATCGGGTCAGGTCACAGGTCACAACCAGTACTGTGGAGGCCTGTTCGCCAAAACCACGGCTACCGCTCTGGATCGCCAGCAAGCGATCCATATCCACTTTTTCCGAATACGCATGCACCTTCCAGGCCTGCCGGTTACACACTGAAGGCGTCTTTTGCGCAATGCTGATCGCCTCTACAACATCCACCTCGGGAATGGAGCCCTCAGAGAAATTCCGAACGCTGTAGCGCGAGTTGAAAAAATCCTTGAACCCAGAGGCACGCCTTGCTTCCAGCTCGGTACGACTGACTGAAATAGTGCCCCCTTCACGGCAAGTCTCCAGCACATCGCGACCCACTTTCGACAGGCCCGCGATCCGCGCTTTCAGCACTGTCATATCCACGCCTGCTGCTTCATTGAATGCCACATAAGCATCCAGCACCCCCAACGCAGTGGTAGCCGGAGCAATGAATCCATACCTCGCAATAAAGGGTTCGACAGCAACCAGCAAGCGCGCCACCACCTCCTGTCCAAAGTTTGGCCGGGGCACCGCGTAACTCAACCCCTTTTCAAGCTGGTGATACGCCATGGTGATACGTGCGGCCTGCTCTCCCTGATACTGACGGCTCTTGTTGATCCCGGAATAGATAAAATATCGTCGAGTGTCATACCAGACATTCGGTAGCAAGTGAAAAGCAAAAAACACATTGCGTAACCACCGATGCGTGAACGCCGGAGTCAGACGCCATATCATTTTCTTGAAAGGCATCATGGCTTATGCTCCATTTTCAGCTCGGCCTCCTTAAGTGCCTTGTCGAGAAAATGCATGGAAGTTTCTTTCAAGGCACTCAGCAGCTGGCACACAGCTTCATAATCGATCGCCTCATCAAGATGCGATGCCAATTGCCCCAGATCTTTGTTGATGCGGCCTTCTAGCCCGAGCTGATGCAGCAAAAAGCCAAGCTTGCTAGAATTGCTGCCCCATCGATTTTCACCTCGAATGAGCGATACGAAAGGCTTATGATTTTTAATTGAAAAAATTGTGCCATGAAAAGTATCCGTCACTATGTAAGTGGCATGCCTAAAAATCGACAGCAACTCGAACGGCGTAACAACAAGATTCTCTTCACACCAGTGATGGTAAAAACCCACCGACACGACCCTAAGCCCCTTATTTTTTGCAAAGGCCAGTATATTTTCTACGTCCACAGGCGCATCAAGTCGACCATCATACGCATAGACCAGGACATATCCCAGCGCAATCGGGGCTGCTGGAATCTCACTTTCAAAATCGTAAAGAAGAGTTGGATCGATCACATAACTAGGCGTCTGCTTGGCATATTGTGCCACCATCTCGTAAGTATTTTGGTCGCGCACGCCCAGGTAATCAAATTTTGCAAAACCTTCAGAGATTTCGGCTCCCATATTGTCAGCTTCGACATCTTTCACCGACGCATATCCGGCAGAAGCTGCATAGGAAATAATTGAACCAGCCTGGATGCCATGCCCGAAAAGTGTTGGCACATACCCGAAAGAGTGGTTCTGCGTGTAATTAAAAACCTCATCACTACCTATAATCATCAAATCGCAAGCATAGTCGTAGTTCATCCCTGGACTTATCCCCAGCTTATTCCATGCATGATTCTGATAGCATTGACGGAGTTTACGGCGAAACAGTCGCTCTTCGACATATTTTTTCGGCGATGTGAGAATATACGGTACTTTGGCGAGCCTGTCTGCCATCCGCACTTTCTTCACCTTTTCGCCTAAGTGTCTCGGCAATCCCGGTTTAAAATCGCAAAAAGTAACGCGATGTCCCAACGACTCCACAACTTTTTTCAGTGCGTAAGCCTGCATGAACGAACCATAATTAACGACTCGCTGCATGGAAATAATCTTAATATTCATATTCTTTTAACCTTTTTTGCCTTTTTATGACGTTTAATATTTTTTAACTTGTTGCTAAGCTTTTTAGGAAGCACTTTATCTTTTCCCATCAAGTCACTAATAAAAGCGCTCAGGTCATGCCTATGCAATTTCCAAGCCCCAAGCAGAAACAAAATTTCTGCCATAGTCATAGAAACCAGCCAGTGCAATCCTTTGTAACGCAAAGCATTGCCTATTAATGATGCCACCAGCATCAGCATAAAAAGTCGCACAGTGGCACGCCATGCATGGGCGATAGAGAAGCCCTCAACAGCCAGTTGGCGTTTCACCCACAGATTGGAAAAAACGAGCGCGACCGCATTTATTAGCGGAAAACCGACAGCTCCTAGATAGGGAAAGAGAAGAATCGCTGGAAGAATCGATAGTGAGAGCATAATATTTGAAGGAAACAAAATTGCATAGCGCTCCACCATCTGAACCAGCATTTCGAGGATGAGACGGTGTGTTTCCAACGCTAGCACCACCAGCAAAGCCGCCAGAACCCACAACGCCTCCATGCCATATTTACCGCCAGAAACCCAGATCAGCGCCTCGTCCCCACCTACGGCAAGCGCAGAAAAAATCCCCCCAATCAGCACCATATTGATCAGGATCACACGCTCCCAAGTTGAGGCAGCAGCGTTAAAATCCCGTGTTTCACTGAAGCGCGCCACCACTATCGGACGAATCATTCCTATCAGCAACTGGGCCGGCAGGTATCGCTTGATGTACTCATAAAACGATTGCGCAAACCCAAAACTCGCCATCACCGAGCTACTAAAAAGATGTCCGCCCACCAACCGATTGGTATTGCTGCCAAACGGCAAACCAACAATATGCTGCGTGTATCCTGAGCGCGCGAAATAGACAATCTTTCGCAGGTTCTTCTTGAACCAAGTGCCATCATCCGTCGGACTGTCTTCTTCCTGAGCCGTATACCAGATAACGCGAACGACTCCTGCCAACATCGCTAGCATCGCTAGTAGGTCGCTCAAAACTTCGACCCAAATAACATTCAGCAGCGTCGCATAGTTGATATGCATGAGGTAAACCATCCCCACAAGCCGCACAACTGAGGACAGGGAAAAGTTAAATTGAACGATTCCCTGATGTAGGGTTGACTCCAGAATCTGAGACAAAAAATGATTAGTGGTGCGAAAAATCACTACCAGCAAAAACACACGGAAGGCTTCAACAAAATTATCAAGACCAATGATGGGAGCAATCGATGCAGAGCAAGCATAGCTCAACCCGGTCGCCAGCAGCAGCATCCCGGCTCTCAGCACAAAAGCACCAAGCACAAATTCGCGCAAAGCCATTTTGTAGCGCTTGACATAAAGCTCCGGCACATAACGCAGCAAAGCGTGCGACAAACCTAAGGCAGAAAAAGCACTAAATAATTCCACTAAAGAAACGAGTACCGAGTAATTGGCAAACTCGTGAATAGGCAATAACCGCACCACCAACACCAACGCAAAAAAACCACTAATCGCCGACAACGCTTTGCCCAGCACAAAGTGCCACAACCCGCGCTTGAAGCGTTCTCCACCATAACGATTAGTCATGCGGTTAACCCAAGAATGGACTGATAACGTTGCCAAACCATCTCTGCGATAATGGGATAGGTACGATGGGCCGCCACCCAAGCCGGGCCCTTTGACCCCATAACCTCAGCCTCTTCAGGATGCTCCAGCATCCAGATCATCGCATCGGCGAACTCTTGCACGCCCCAACTCACGCACAATCCGGCACCACTTTCTTCAATAGTTACCGATTGTTCTGGATGATCGTTACACACCACGGGTCTGCCCAGCGCCATATATTCATTTAGCTTGGTAGGTGAAGCAGAATTCAACACTTTGGTCGGGTAAAACGGCGAAACGCAAAACTGGGCAGCTGCGGCGATTTCCCATGCCTGATCGATCGGTAGAAAACCGGTGAAATGAATGACCTGACTGAGCCCAAGTTGCTGGGCCAGTTGTTCGAGGGAAGCGCGTTCCCACGGTATATCGCCATCGCCAACGATTACCAATCGAGCATCGGGACAATGTGCGTGAACCTTGGCAAAAGCTTCGATCAGTACGTTCATGCGACGCACAGCGGCCAGCGTGCCAATGTAAACAATCTGCCCTGGTTGAATTCGGGCCTGACGCGCCTTCGCCAAAGTAAATATCTTGTCTGGCACCCCCATAGGCACCGATGTCATTTTATATTCTGGGACACTATAGGCAACAATATCGCGCTTCATCTGCTCACTCTGGACGAAGACATGGTCACTGAGAGGCATGACAAGACGGTACAGGACCAGCTTACCTATGCGACCGTGCAACCCACAGTATAATCGCCTGAAACCAGCTGAATTTCTGGCTAGCTCCAGATAGTGTTCGGGAAAAGGATATGAGCACCAATACACAAAAGGAACTCCTTTGATCCTTGCTATCAACAGACCAAAAAGAGCCGCAATGTATTTATCCCGCACCTGGATAAGATCAATTTTTTTGCCCAAACAACGCACTAATTGCCAAATGTCACACATCCAGAAAGACAGCTTATTTATAGCCTTCCAGAACAGACCTTCGTTGCCAGAAAAATAAGGTAAATGCGCTTTCTGTTCTCCGAAATTCTCTATAGAACACCCCCCCGGTTTGGCACGGCGCGCATACCACTCGACATCAACCCCCATATTGACCAAAGCATTGCCGAACAATTCGGCGATATCCACCCGGTAGGGAGGAAAATTATCTTCAATTGAATAAAAAATCTTAATGTTATCCATTTTTCAGTTTACCAATATATACACTTACACCAAACTATGTGCGTAAATCATTTTTTCCTACCTCAATTGCTGGTTGTCCAACAAAACTGAACGACAGTTTGGTCACGATACTGGACAGCAATATGCTTAGTAGAATAAAAGCAATTGAACTGATCAAATAAGATGGCAATGTCATAATCGATTTATTTGACCACAACTCTTGCTGGAACGCCGACAGCAATACTATTTGCCGGAATATCCATTAGCACAACTGCATTGGCACCAATCGAAACGTTGTCACTAATTCGAACATTGCCCAAAATCTTCGCTCCCGCAGCGACGAACACTTTATTGCCCAATACTGGTGCCTCCAACGGCTTGTCCCGACCTTTGTTGCCAATAGTCACACCCTGAAGAATAACGCAGTCATCACCAATTACTGCATTCCCGTGGATAATAATGTTGCCAAAATGCTCGATATTTAGCCTCCTGCCTATTCTGGCTTGCGCACCGATGCTGATGCCGAAAAATATTTCGGACATTTTGTTCAGGATCAAATGTACGACATACCAAGGAATTCGTATAATTTTGGATGAATATTTAAGTCTCGCATGTCCAAAGCGGTATATCTGTAGAGCCCAAAACCCTTGAGCTAGTAACCCTTCGCGATAAGTCGACAAATCCTCATTCATTCTTGTAAAAATATTCATAGTATTCTCCGGTATAAATCATTTTCGATTCAGATGATTTAGCTTTAGAGCGGTGTTGTAGCAAATGATATAGCAGACACAGAGTAAGGCGCCAATGTCACAACCGAATTACCTATATTATCGAAGGTGAACTCAATCGGCTGCTCTGTGGGTAATACACGCCTGCCATCCAGATAGTTATTAGCTAGAAGATTACTATCCGATAACCAGACGTGTTTTCCTGATAGTTTCTGGTTCTTGACTGCCTGAATACTCAGAACCACCGTAACAGGCTGTCCGCTACGATTGACCGCCCATATTGCATATCTTCTGCGTTCCGTATCCGCCATCACCACCGTGCGCAGATCGTAGCCGCCATCGTAGTAGCTGTAGTTGGGGCTATTAGTGGTGGTTGGCAAGACTTCTTCAAGCATGCTGTTACGCAGGATACTCAGGGCCCAATACACCGCGCCCGGATGCATCCCGCCCGCTGTCTCCTTATGAAACAGTGGCCACGGGCCATTCGTACCATGCAATGCATGAATGAAAGTGCCTTGCACTTCAGGGATTTGCGCGGCCGCGATGATCATGTCTGCAACACCGATCGCAGCCTCCAGATCGCCGGTACGCGGCCAGCTGTTTTTCCAGTTGAGGTCAACCCAGGCATTTGGCGGCACTCTGGCATGTTCGGTCAACCAAATGGCCGGAGTACGTTGGGGCGCGACATCTCTGGCATCAGCTACCGCTTCGCATATCGCCTTGACTCGGCTGAGAACGGGCTGTCCACCGGGTTTGCCATCGTAATAGACATGCATGGCATATTCATTAACTTGTTCGCCTAGGCCGGTTGCCAGCCTGCGGTTGTATTGCGACGCAGTGATGCCGACATCGCCTTGTGCGGGATATTCCTGCATCAGGACAACAAATTGTGCCTGCGGATCCCCACGCTGAATTTCGCTGGCGACCAATTTGGCTGTTACCGCCAGTTTCTCAGGCAGCCAGCGATATTCGGCGCGGTCCAGTTCGTTGCCCAGTTCCCAACGCAATATGCCGGGCAGGCCATCCTGTCGCTTTTTGGTGAGATATTCGCTTAGTTGACCCGCCTCTATTGCAAGTGTCTGGGGTGAAGTTTCGCCGCTCAAATCACCGTAAATATTGGCGACGTACCATACCTGACCGCTCACATCCCGGACAAAGTTCAAGTATTCATCCAGGCCGAACTTAGCCGGAAATGGCTCCATCCAGCTCACGAATTTCCGTGACGGTCGCCCCGCAAGGTCGCCGACCGTATCTGTCCAGTCCAGTGAGTTGGCGATGGTTCCGCCGGGATACCGATAGACCGCCCCAGGAAAAGCGCGCAGCCAGCCGGCAATATCGGCACGCACCTTGCCAGAAGGTGCATCCCACAAAGACCCTTGAAATTCAACCCACTCCAGGTTAAAGCCGAAAAACTCGGGGGCAAGATGACGTGCGGACTGTTCGGAATCTACCGTGATGGCACTTGACTTCCCACTCTTGACAAAGACTTGGGAAGGACAAGCTTTTATTCCGTCCGCAGTCGAATCACACGCGGCCAATCCCGCAATGGCCAGAAAAATAAGTCTACGCAGTTTCATGATTGTTGTTCTGGAAAGTGAAGGGACATTGCCATCAGATAACCTATCGAAAGCATCAGCATCGCCTGGAAGCTGATGTCAGATACGAAATAATTATTGTGAAACAAGCTGATGGCAACGAGTGGCATGTCCACTTGTGCAGCCCTGATCAGCGGCCAGTGCCTGCTACCATGCCAACGCTTCTCTAGCTTTTCGCCAAGCCGATACGCCATGAAAATGAACAGAAATACGGTGACAGTTCCCAGTAAACCTATCTCCCAAAGCAGGGAAGAAACCCCGGTCAAGCCGATGCCATATCCACGATAACGGGTATTAGCAAGGGTATCAGTGGTAACTGCCGAAGATGTATTGGTAATACCCGGACCATGGCCCAAGACGGCTTTGAGGTAATCGCCACGAGCGACGTTTTCATTCCACCAGAACGAATAGACCGTAGTGCGATTCAACACCAAACTGCCATATCCGCGATTACCGATGTTATAGGCCAGGGAACTTTCCATAAAATCGTCCATCGAAGCGGATTGTTGAGACTTTGCACCCGGCAATATGGAATAGGCCACGAGCAGGCTCGCTATCAGCCCCAGCACCAGCAAACCCGAAGCCGCAGCCTTGACCGGATTTTTCAAGATGCGATCCCGAAACAGCAGGAATAGCCCGACCGGCAAAAGAATGATAAACAGCTTAGCCTCATTAAGTGCCATCGGAATCGTGAAAGCCAGGGAATACAGGGCTGCTCTGGTTAATGAGCTATAGCCCGCACGCCACTGCGCCAGCACAAGCACAATCGCAATTGATGCGAGCAAAGCAAGTGTTGAGCTTCTCCCGCCGCCTGTCATGGAGCCGCCGAAGGTGCCCGCCACGATATCGACAGCTACGATGTTTCTCGCTGCGTCAGCCATGCCGCTTCGCATAGGCACCAATTCGATAAACTGGTGAAACACGAAAGGCAGCTGTATGAGTCCCAGCAGAAGAATAAAGCGCATGAATCTGGACGCCTCGTCCGGCGTGTAGCGAAATACGGCTAGTGCAGCGAGAAGACCAAACATCTGAAAATAATTCTTCAAGCCGACCAGACTGGTATCAATAGAAGACGGATTGGCGAGCACCGTAAGCAGAGCGCATACCACCAGGCCAACTGCAGCAGCCAGAACCCTGCCAGCGGCGGGATCCACTCTTTTCTGCGCTGCAGCATGCGAAGACAACGCCATGACCACCAATGACACCATAATCAATGCAATGGATAGCAGCGCAACCCCCCATCGAATCTGCTGCATGCTGGGAAGATAGAGTTCGGTAAGACCTGTCACCACCGTTCCTCCAATCAGCACGACCCATACGGCCAAGCGTGGCTTGGCAATGATGCCGGTGCCTATAACCATACCCAGGAATAGTATCAGAAGTACAGGGCTGCCAAATGCGACCAGTAATCCGGTAATAAAAGCGACAAAGACGCCGACCAGAACAAAGGCAATTATCAAGCCTTTGTCGATGCCGACACCAAAACGAAGTGGAGATGGTTGAGTTACCATACCGGCACTAGCGCTGAACGACAACTGCGGGCAATCCGGCTAGTGTCAGTCGATCTCTTGCGGGAAGAACTGCAATGAGTGCGCGGGAGAAGTCTTGCTGCACGGCATAACCACCCTCTGCATCCGACGTAATAGATGAAACCCGGAACAAGAGGCCATCGGGGATTTCCCCACGGAAGCCATAACGTAATTGTGCGAGTTTGGTTTCTTTATTGCCACGCGCCACCTGCTTGCCGACTGTGGTCCAATAGGTCAGCGGTTCGGAGCGACTGCCCATGACTGTCAGAATACGTTTAACGCGAATATCTCCGAAATCGGTCTTGACTATGCCGGGCTGCGTCGAAACTACCTGGAAACCCTGCGCCGGATAGCAGACTTCCGGGTAATGCAGTTGTTTGGCATCGCTCTGATCCGCACCATAGGCGATGGACAGCATGATGCGCTCGCCCTTGGCGTTGACGTAAGTGCGAGATAGCGTCTGTGTATAAATTCTGTCGAGTTTTTCCTTTATCTGTGGATTGATAATTTGCCCGCTACGCTGCGCCTCTTCCTGCCAGTCACCAAACTGCCTGGGGATCATGGTTTCCAAATCAATCTGCGCTTGCTGTTCTGCCAACATTTGAATCGGTTTCATAAGTACAGCAGCACCCGCAGCCAGCAGCATCGCCAATAAAATGATAAAGGCTTTAAGCTGGGATGACTGAGTATTCGAAACGGTCAACGGCGAGTGTGCAATATCCATGGCAAGTTTACGCAGTAGGTTCAAGTTTTAGTTGTTCGGCTTCATGGCGCAACCGACTGACGATTGCAAGCATGTCCTGTGTCGCCTGCTTGGCTGCCTGTATGGCATCCAGGAACAAGCTTGGGTCTGTAATGTATTCGTGGATTAGGCGATTGCGCAATCGACGCGCGGCGATAAAGTCTTCCGCGCTTACTATCCAGCCCATGCGTTCGGCGTAAGCCAGCACATCCAGCAGCGACTTGGGGTTTTCTCCCAGCAGTGCCGCGAAACGTGGAATCAGTTTCTCACCCAAAGTATCCTGAAGTCGTCCAAAACGGGCGCCAAAAGCGTCGATTATTTCCGCCAGTTCAGGCCTCATCGGTAGTTGGTTAATCCATTCCAGATTAATCGGCTGTTCAAACAAGTGTTGGTGGGTATAAGCCAAGTGACTGGCTTCACGCTCAACCAATTCAAGCGTCAGCAGGACAATGTCTGCATGTTCTGGCAGATAGCGAATGCTCATAGCAATATTCCTGTGCGTTTGGCCACTTCATAGATGGGCGACACGGTTGTTTGTGCATCTTTGAACACGATATCCAGCTTCCGGTCACCCAACTGCATCAACAGAGCGGCTTCAAGCCGGCACAGCGTTTGTACACGTTTTGGCAGAATTTCGTCGGTTTCAACCAATAAATCGATGTCTCCGCCACGCTTTGTATCAGACATACGCGAGCCAAAAAGAAAAATGCGAGTTTTCTCACCCATAAAGCGCACGGTGGTTTCTTTAATAATTTGTATTTGTTCTGGAGTTAGGCGCATAGAAGAAATTTTAATTATTTATAATGAGTATTTAGTCCACTGAGATAAACAACCTTGATATATTTCATTTTGTGTCCAGAAAAACTCCGTCCGTCTTGTGTTTGCCTGTAGGACTTTAGGTATGGATAAATTCGCACCTACAGTAAACAAAAGTTATTTCGGCTTCCCACTTAAGCCGGGACAGTCTAAGGTTAAGCCGTTCGTGGCGAGCTTGTCGAACCATGATCGGCTTAACCGTCCACCCATCGACAAGCTCAGGCCGAACGGTTAAGCCTCGCACTTTGTCCCTGCTTGAATGGGAAGCCGTTATTTCAATATAAGACATAGTTTACCCCTGATTGGGTTCATGCGGTTGATCGGTCGAAACGACTGGCAGAGATTGTGCAATATCCATGTCTAGTTTGGCTTTAGATTCAAGTTTTAGCCGTTCGTCCGGATGGCACAAAAACCGGCTCTGGCAATACCTTGCTCAGCAAGCTATCCAGGATAAAAAACAGTAGTATCGCCACTGTAAACATAACAATTCCTGCCGCGCCATGTAGAAACCCTTGTCCCGCTTCATCACCCATGTAGTAGGTGATCAGTACTAATATAATCACCCGCACCACGTTGGCAAAGAAGGCTACAGGCATAATGGTCAAAAACAATAACAGGCGGCGCATCCGGTTTTTGTAGGCCATCAGGTGCTGATATAGCAAACCCACGGCAAATAATGAAAATAGCGAGCGCAATCCTGAGCAGGCATCGGCAACCAGAAGCTGGTATTGGCCTATGTGCAGAGATACTCCGACTCGGGCAATGGGATACCCTGCCCAATACAGCATCTGTTCCGCTATCAGAGATATTGCCTGCTTCAATGGCCCGGTGAGCGCATCAACCAGCAATCCAGGCAGAGGAATCAAGAAAGCGATAAACAGCAGTGGAAATAGTGTTTGCCTAACTACGCCGACACCGTGGGTAATAAGCAGGATACCCGTCAATACCAGAATAATGGAGCCGATTTCAAATATTAAAATTTCCTGGGAACGACCGACTACGTAAAACAATAGTCCCAGCAGCAATATCAAACTGCCAGACCATGGATTACTACTATCAGTCGATGCCATTAATATAGAGCGCTTTTGCCAAAACAGGTAAAACGTGATCGCCAGAATTAAAGGCCCGTGGGCTTGCTCTTCGGTGTTCCAGAGGCCATGCGCTAGGTCGTAAAAAGTCGGCGCATATAAAGCCATCAGCCCCAGTAGAACCGGCCAGCCCGTTTTAATGCCACATTCTCGACACCATTCCGATACGGAAGTAATCACCGATATTTTCCTTTTATTTAATTCATTACCACACCGAGCAGTTCTGCGCCGGTAGCGGAAAACTGCTCTTTAATGCGTAATGCTTGAGCCATCCGGGTTTGGTGGCGACGAACAACCAGAACGCAACAGCCAACCCGTGCCACAACAATTTGTGCATCGGCATTGTCCAATGCGGGTGAGGTATCGCAAAGAACGATGTCATATTGTTGCCCAACGGTTTCCAGCATCTGGACAAAACCTGCGCGGCTGAGAAGTTCTTGGGGATTGGGCGGCACAGCGCCCGCGCAGAGGATTGACAGATTGGCAAAGGATTTAATGCGCGTGATGGCCTCGCTATATTGAATGCGACCTGCCAGTACGCTGGATAATCCCAGTTGATTGTCCAGCCCGAATAGCAGGTGTTGGCTGGGATTGCGCAAGTTGGCATCAATCAGCAGTGTTCGCTCGCCCAATTGTGAGAATTCGATGGCCAGATTGGCAGCAAGCCGGCTGCTTCCATCTTCATGCTGGGTGCTTGTTAAGGCCAGCGCTTTTCTATGTCCACCAAACCAGCGCAGCATAAGCTGGCTGCGCAAGGCGCGTAATGCTTCACCCTGATTGCTGTTCGGCTGATAAGCGGCAACCAGCTCAGAACTTAAACCCTCACTGGCAATCGGCAGGCAAGAGTATTCGAACTGACGAGCAAGCGCGCGTAAAATATCTTCTTCCTTAAGCAAGCCAAGACGGAGAGCTGTCTCGCCGAAACGCAAATGATGTTCACGCTGCTCTTGGGTAATACGCTCAACGTCTTGCTCCGTCAGTTTGCCTGCCGCAATCAACAATTTGCCGATATTCGAATCAACCGGCGGTATGCTAGGTGTGTCTGGGATATTTTCAACTATGCTGTTCATATAACATATTCCAATGGGTTATCTGGCTTTTAGTAAGCGCAAGGCTAACCAGCCCTGTTTATTGTTATTCAGGCCGGGGATTTCCGCCAGTACAGCTAAGCCCAGTCCGTCGAAAACGTCTTCAGTCGTACGTAAACGACGATCTAACATCTCGGCAAGCAATGCAAAACCTGTCCCCAGCAAGGTGCCTAAAAAGAGGGATAATATCAGGTTTAGCAGTATTTTTGGGCTGGTTGGCTTTAACGGTGGAATTGCCGGATTAAGGACGGCGATATTACTTTGATCAACCTGACTTTCTAAATGAAGCTGACCTGCACGCTGCAAAGCAATGTCATAAGCATGTTGAGTGTATTCGACTTCCTTGGTAAGTACATCAAGCGCGTCTCTCTGCTGTTTTAAATCAAAAATCCGTTGTTTTTGATTTTCCAGGGCTTGTTGCAGTTCTTTTTCCCTGTGTTGATCAATTTCGGCGGTTTGCTTTACCGATCCCTTGGCATTATTGATTTCTGCTACGATTTTTGCGCGTAAAGCGTCCAGTTCCGCTGCGGCACCTTGATATTGCGGATGATTTTTTCCATAGCGTTCGCTGAGTTCCGCCAGTTTGGCTTCCGTTTTAGCAATATCCGCCTTCATACTTTGCAGCAAGGTGTTGCCTAAAAGATCAGGTAACTCGTCCAAACGTTTTTTTGCAGTTGCCTCGTCCATTTGTCGTAGCCGGGTTTGGCTATCGTAAGCTTGTGCCTGGGCGGCAACCAGTTGGCTGGAAATCTCCGCCAGTCGGGCGCTTTCCAAATCCAATCGATTGCTGTCGGCTGCAACAATACCATGCTCACGTTGGGCTGCGGATAGTTTTTCTTGCGTCGCTTCCAGATTTTTTCTCAAGTTTTGAATCTGCCCGTCGAACCATTCATTCTGGCGTTTTGCCGGATCAACTTTAAGTTCCAGCACGGTTTGAATGTAAGCACTTGCAAAAACATTGGCGAGTGTGGCGGCAAATTGTGGTTCCTGGCCGGCGTAGTTTATCTGAATAATACTGCTTTCTCTTGAAGGTTTGACATCAAGATTTTCCAGTAGATTATCGGCCAGCCAGTCGCGAATGGAACCGGAACCATCCCCTTTTGTGGCTTCTAAAAATTGCTCCTTAACCAGAGCAATATCGGTCAGATGCAATTGATCAACCACGCGCACGGCGACAGCATGACTGGAAATAATATCAACCTGCGTAGCCATGTAGCCGGGCACTAATTGCGAAGGCAGCACCATGCCGGTTAGTGGATCGGCGCTTTTGCTATCGACTACCACAGATACGGCTGCGGTATAACTTTTTGGTAAAAGCAAGCTGACCGACAAGGTGGTCAGAAAGGTTATAGCCAAGGTTAACAGCAAAATATTTTTGCGCGCCCAGAGAATCAATAGGAATTGGTTGAAATTCATGACTTAAAACCAGCTTTCATTAAGGTACAACACATCATCCACCCGTAATAAGGTAGAGCCTTCCACATCAATTTCCTGCTCTTTACCTTCGGCATCTCGGCGCTTAACAATAGGCCCTGGCCAGCCATCCGTACCCTTGGGTGTTAAGCCGCCCCCGGTCGAAATCGCCTGAGTAACGGACATGTTTTTCTCCAACTTATAAGAACCGGGCCGTTGCACCTCACCGTAAATGTAAAATAGAGGCGCGCGCGGCACAAAAATCACATCGCCATTGCTAACGACATGGTTTTGAGCTTTATCTCCTGCCAGTAAGGCGTTCAAATCAATAGTTACTTTGGTTCCATCGCTATGCAGCAACGTTGCGAAATCTGCGGCGGCGGGCACGGTTACACCACCTGCCTGGGCCAGCAAATCAATGACATGACTGGCTTCTTCAAGCGAATAGCTGCCGGGTTTATTAACCAAGCCCAGTACATTGATCTTCTGGCTTAAAAACTGCACGACCACGATGGTTACTTGCGGCTTGTTAATAAAACCACCATCGTTCAGGCGCTGAGCAATCAGGCGTTCCGCTTCGCCGACGGCTTTTCCACCGAGACTCACCTCGCCGATCAGCGGAAAACTCACGTTGCCGGTCTCGCTGACGCGCATCTCCGTGGTTAAATCCGGGTATTCATAAACGCTGATTTTGATGACATCGCCCGAACCTAAGCGATAGTCCTGATTTAACTCAGTCGACCAAGCTAACTTAAATACGCTAAACCAAAGCAACACTGTTGCTGTAAGCAAAATTCTCATATTCATCATGTTAAAGGATTCTTATTTAAGTCCAGACAAACCCTGTTCCAGAATTTTCTGTTTGTCGGATTCTGGTTTAGTGTCCGAAACTGGTGCGGTTTGCTGGCTTGATTGTACGGATACTGCTTTATCCGGCTTAGTAAAATCGCCCTGATAAGCAAGAGTTGCCGCCGCGCGAAGCTGTTTAATATACTCATCCAGAGTTTGTTTGTTACGTGTATTAGTAAGAAACTGCTCAATCTGCACTTGCGCCTGTTCCAGACTGACCGAACGCTCAGCGAGATTGGTCACTTGCATCAGCAACACTTTTGACTGGGCTTGTGGCATGATGACGATGTCGCCGATTTTGGCCTTGGCGAAAGCACCCAACAACTCCAAAGGCAACTGCTCAGCAGGTTTTGCCACTGTTTCTTCCTGATATTTAACTTGATATTGATTAAGCAATTCTCTCACTTGCTCGGGCTTTAATGCCTGCTCCAGTGCTGTATTGAGCGCAGGATCGAGCTTTGGAGCTTCCAGATTAAAGATTTGGAATTGATATACACGTCGTTTTGAAAAAAGATCCGGATTTTTTTGGTAATAATCCTGTTTGGCTTTATCGTCAATCGGAGTATGACCCAGTACTTGGCGCTGCACATAAGTTTGCGAGAGTATTTGCCGACGGGCATTCTCCAGCGCCATCACCACATCAGGATCGCGATCAAGATGATTGGAAATTGCTTTTTGGACCAACAACTCCTGATCAATCAAGCTGTCCAGTGCTTTGTGCGATGAATCTTCTGTCAATCCGCCTGCTCCTGAAGCTTGTAACACCTGGTTGACTTGGTGCACAGTGATTTCGGAATTATTCACCTTGGCGGCCACTTGGGTCGACTGTTTTTCGGTTGATTCCTTGCCACAGCCAGCAGCAGCTAACACGGATAACACTAAAACACGGTTAGCCAGATTTCTGGCAATATGCCTACTTCCAGCGCTTATGATTAAGTTTTTACTCATTGATTTCTCATTGCCTTTTGTCACATTAATAAGCATTTTGATCACCCAGGACAACACCTACGGTGCGCATTATAATCTGTAAATCCAGCCCCATAGACCAGCTCCGTAAATAGTCGAGATCATATTCAATTCGCGCCGCCATTTTATCCAGGCTGTCTGTTTCGCCGCGCAAGCCGTTGACTTGCGCCCAGCCGGTAATGCCCGGTTTTACTTTATGGCGGATCATATAACCTTTTATGAGCTGACGATAAAGTTCGTTGTGCGCAACGGCATGGGGCCTGGGGCCGACTATGCTCATTCGCCCCTGCAATACATTAATGAACTGGGGCAGCTCATCTAAAGAGGTCTTGCGCAGAAAACCGCCAAAGCGAGTGATACGCGTATCATTGCGAGTTGCTTGCTTGATGATGTTGCCATTATCGCAGACAGTCATGGAACGAAATTTGTAAATCCGGATTTCTTCGCCATTCAGCCCATAACGACGCTGCTTGAACAGCACAGGGCCGGGAGAACTCAGTTTAACTCCCAGGGCAATCAAAATAAGAACGGGAATAAGAGGGATCAAAATCAACAGTGAGATAATGATGTCACTCAAGCGTTTCGGGATGCTGCGTAAACCATAAAACGGAGTTTCACATACGGCAACTACAGGTACATTACCGACCCGATCGAAACGCGCCTGAATCAGATCGGTAATAAACAAATCAGGTACAAAGTAAATGGATACGGTAGAGTCGCGCATGGCATCCAATAACGCCATGACATGCGGCTGCTGAGCCATTGGCAATGCAATAAATACCACATGCACACCGTGGCGACGCACAAAGTCAGGCAGCATTTTAGTGGCACCCAGGATTTTTTCACCAGCCGGCTGAGGGACTCTTTCTAGGTTTCTGTTTTCAAAAAAACCCAAAAAATCGAAATCAGAAAATTGATCTGCACGGCAATTTTTAACCAATTGCAAGCTCCGAGCATCCAAGCCAACAATCACCGCCTTGCGCTTTTTACAGCCATGATTAAAAAAATAAGGCAGCAAAAACCGGACAGCAACTTGCAGTAAAAACAGCATAACAGGCGTGGCAACAGCCCAGGTCTGGATAGCCGGCTCGAAGACCAAATAATCGAAACCGGATTGATCAAAAATAAGCCAGAGCACTGCGAGAATAAGCAGCCAGCGTAGTAAAATATCCAAAAAACTGCGTAGCCAAGGAAAACGACGCTCCTCTCGATAAAGACGAACCGTATCCATAACATGGATAGAGGCAATGAGAACCACGACCACCAACAAGAAACTAATACCTGATAATGGTGTTTTCCAGTACATAAAACTACCTATCAGCAACGCAACTATGCTAACAGGATACAGCAGGGTTTTTATAAAAAAAAGTGACGGCATGTTCATGGCTAAAGAGCCCTGACTTGGGGCGAAGGATTTAGAAGTTAGTAGCGCCATATCTATCCATGTTTCTATTGTTTTGAAAATGAAATTTACAAAAAAACCCTGATTAGCAAGAAACCTCAGCCAGCACCATCATACCGGTATCCAGAGCCATGGATGGTAACTTGCCGATACCGCTACGACTTGATTTAGGCTTGATGCCAAGCCATAACTTCACATCCATGCGACTGGATTCCTGCATCCATGCGACTGGATTCCTGCATCCATGCCTGGATGACGGACTTTTTGTCACTGGCTGAAGCATCTTGCTAATCAAAACCGCTTTTGACTGCCTACTCGTAGTCGAACGAAACTGCCCGTGCGGCAACGTTATTTTTTCAAGTTATGGTATGCATTAAAAAAAGACCGGGAATTGCTCCCGGCTTAATAGCTATTGAACTAGCTAGCTAGCGACTGATAATCATGCAGCAATCAGCATTGAATCTTGAATCACGTTTTTGCGACGCAGTTGCAAGCCTAGCAGAATAGTTCCAACCAACAGCATAGCCCAGGTTTCGGGTTCCGGCACTGGAGTAACCGTTAAAGAACCTGAGTAGCGACCACCAGCTAAACCGGACCCAATACCGCTAACTTTTAAAGCGTAACTACCAGCAGCCAAGGAACTAAAAGTCAATGCAGTTGGCGAGGGATTTGAATCCCCTGCAACGGCGACATAGGTCAGGGGGTTGCCAGTCGTCGTGCCCAGAGCTGTGGAATACAAATCAACGGCTAGACTGTTAATGTTTTGGATCACAAACATACCCAAAAAATTGAAGACGTCATTATTTACCTGACCTGCAATTCCACTAGTTGTTCCCAATTCAAAAGTCCAATAGTCCGTGAACGAACCTGCACTTACATTTGCGCTGATTGTGTTGAGGGGCTGATTTAAATACACTGCATTTGCTGAAGCCCCGGCACTACCCAACATCGTTCCCAAAAAAACCAGCAACGGCAATATTTTCATAAATTTCATAATTAACCCTTAAATATTATTAACAAGAAAAACTACACTTATCGAACGCTATATCCATCCAAAATCATACCTGCTCATTACACAGGTATGCGCACCATGTGCAATAAAACTTGTCGCACAGGGTATCTAAACTCCAGCATCCATGCTGGTGAAGCTCAGCTTTTAATCAAAAAGCTGACAAATTTATTGAGCATGAAAAATTCTATCATTCAGGATCAGCCTTGCACATCACTCAAATGAGTGAATCTTGCCTCTTAAAAGCAAATCAATTGGTCCTATAGTCATGTAAACGCAAAAATCAGCCACAATAATTCACTTTGCGGCGTATTGCAATTTTGGCAAACACGGAATCTCAAGTACCTGTGCGCTGTATACGGACTCAACGAGGCTGCCCGTACGGTACGGCAACGTTATTTTTTCAAGTTATGGTGTATGTATAAAAAGCCGGGAATTGCTCCCGGCCAGAAATCTATTGAATTAAACAAGAAATCGGTAATTAAACACAATCAGCATTGAATCTTGATTCACGCTTTTACGACGCACTTGCACGCCTATCAGGATGGTTCCAACCAACAGCATGACCCAAGTTTCAGGCTCTGGTACTGGAGTAATTGCAAAAGAACTGCTATATTTACCCCCCCGCACACCGATAGCGCTACCGGTAATTTCTAAAGCGTAAGAACCAGCCTGCAATGTACCGGAAGAAAAACTAGTTGCCGATGGATTGGAATCAAATAGAGCCGCGCTAAAAGCCAGCGGACTGTAAACCGTCACATTCTGTAAATTTACAGAATGCAAGCTAATAGTTAGATTTGAAATATCTTGAAAAGTTATTGTATTAGGTCCGGCATGAATAATGCTCTGGATATTTTGCACCCCAGCTGTGACTCTGCTTGTTGACCCCAAAGTAAAAGTCCAAAAGTTATCGAACAGGCCGGCACTTACAGATTTGTTTATTCCTGCAACGCTTGAAGCGGAGGATATCGTCGGAACTACAGCAGCTGAAGCACCAACACTACCCAGCATCGCCGCCAAAAAAAACAGCACGGTATATATTCTTATTGATTTCATAATCAATCCTTACACATCAAAGTTATAAATAAAAATCAGCAGAACGGCAATCAAGCAGCAATCAACATTGAGCTTTGAATTACATTTTTGCGATGCAGCTGCATGACTAAAAGCATAATTCCAACCAACAACATAACCCATGCTTCAGGTTCCGGCACTGGAGTAACTGCTATCGAAGCATTGTAGCTTCCCCCGTATACCCCGGTTGCAGTACCGCTAATTTTCAAAGCGTAATCACCAGCGTGCAATAATGAGGCAGTCAAACGAGTCCCCGAAGAATTAAGAACAAACGAAACAGGGCTAAAGACCAGCGGATTGCCCGCCGTACCACCCAGCGTTGTTGCAGAATATAAACCAATATTCAAAGCATCAATATTTAAGGCTATTAAATCGACACCAGCCGTAAGCGAGGTATATTCATCACCGGTACTAGTATTAAAACCATAAAATAGATTATGTGCATCTCCAACAACCGAGCTATTTGATCCCACATGAAAAGTCCAATAGTCTACGAATGACAGACCCGTATCAACGTTGACTGTTCCTGTATCAGCATTAACAAGCGAAGAGATCGTCGTCACATTAGCTGAAGCCTCAACACCTCCCAACATCGCCCCCAGAAAAACCAGTAACGACCATATTTTCATAATTTTCATAATTAAATCCTCACATATCACATTAACTAAAAATAAAATCGCATTATCAATAAGACATATCTTTTCGATATTCACACCCGTTTCCTTTATGGGTATACGCATCATACGCAGCAAGCCGTTCCACCTCATGACATCTTAATTCCACCATCCGTGTGGAGAACACCGCTTTTAATCAAAAAGCTGCAAACCCATCAAAATCAATTAATTGTATCACTCAAAAATCAGCCTCCACATCACTCAAACGAGTGTATTTTGCACCCTAACAATGAAATTCATTGTTTCCTATAACCGCGTAAATGCAAAAATCAACCGCAACAAGTCGCTTTGTCGACGCGTTACAGTTTTAGCAAATATTGATTTCAAATGTGTGCGTGCCGTATGGGGACTAAGGTGAAAGCTTTCGCTGTATTCGTTAATTGATAACCCATCAACCAACGCAAGACACAACCTAGCTTCTTGAGCAGTTAGATTAAAATGCCGGGCAAAAACTTGCCATTGCGACGTCGATTCCATGTCTGGATCACGAAAAATGAGCATCAAGCGCGGCTCCTCGCCTGCAGACGATAGAGAGCATAAAGATAAAATCAGCGGTCGACTCAAGCCAGGACGCGCCATCACCAATACTTCATTGACAGAAATCGTTTCACCCTGTGCCTGTGCACAGACTTTATCTAGAGCGGCATTTAAAAGCTGCTGACTCGATGAATCCACAAACCGTAGCCGGCTATCACTAACGTCAATAAACTCACTCACCTTGGCCAATATGAGGCGTGCGGATTGCGAAGAAAAGCTAATTTGTGCATTGCCATCCAATAGAATAACCCCGTCACCGATGATTTCCAGCGACGCAACAAAAGCGCTGGCGTGCTGCATGATTCGATCTGAGGATCGTCGCAATGGCTGGCTTTTCCGCATGTTCCGATAAGATTTCTCACAGTTAGTATCTTCGGGTAAACTTTCCATAACCATCCTTTCAATCTAAATACAGTCAAAATTTAAGTTGAACGGTAGCCATAATGCTATCGCCAACATAAGAAAAAAACTGACGATTGCTGTCACGCTGATAAAACTGGTAAGCCAGATTCAATTCCACAAAATGAGCCGGCGTATAGCTGGCGCTGACTTGCGCCGAAAACAGTTCATCTTGACGCAGTGTCAAGCCGGGAATAGTAATGTCATTGCCCGTGTGATCCTGGGTTTCCATGCGTGCTTGTCCCGACAGCACAATTTTTTCGGTAACTGCCCAACTGGGCGCAACGCTCACACCCTCTGAGACATAATAACTTGAAGCCAGCTCGGTAAAAGCCGTCAGTTCGTGCCAGCCTGAAACAGTCACCAACGTTTTAACTGTAGGCGCCCAGTCCATGCCTATACGCCAGATTTCTCCCTGAAAATCCCTCGCGGACAAATTTGGATGACTGCGCAGCAGGTAACCCGCCTGCCCCTCAAAGCGCAACTTGGACGAGTAGTCGTATTTCAACAAGGCTCTGGTCGAATTTTCCTGATAAGCAATGTCCTGAGCCCCCGGGGCAAAACTTAGCTGCCGAAGCGGAAACTGCGCATCAGTATGCCTGTATTCCACGCCCACAGAATTCCCGCGCGATGTTAGAAATGTAACGCCGCCATGGCCGGTTTGCGATTCGATATTCTGATTTTGCCTCGAAGCCGCGCTGTGCACTGTTTCCGCCCTGCGCCAGCCGCCATCCAAGCGCCAGCTTGAATTCAACTGATAGCGTGCGTCAAAGTAATAGGCAGGCTGATCCAGTAGATCCTGTGACAGAAACTGTGTATTGGCAAAGCCTGCCAACGATCTGCTAAATTCCGCTCCCAACTTGCCGGACCAGTGATGATTGACCTGCCAATTCCATACCGCGCTGTTTAGTGTAGACACATGATTTAGCAGTTGATTGGCAGCATAGCGGTTATCATCCACCCGTAAATCCAGATCAAACACCTGACGACTTAAAGTCTTGTGTATCCGCCCACCTGCAGAAGCGCGATTAATAAAATCATGCTTCTGCGATCCTGTCCCCAACTGCCCATCCGGTGAAAGCCTGTACAGATTGCTATCGTAAGTTATCGATTCATTCACAAATGGCTGCAAAAAATCGCCAGCATCGGCGGCTGGCCAGGCAAATGGCGAGTATAAAAACAACGCCAACCTCGGCCATAACGAGGGGTGACAGCATTGCGTCCGGCTTTTCCAATCTGAATCGGTAATGAGGCTTTTATCCATGATCCATACCCATCATCCATGCAATAATTTTGCGGCAGTTCGGGCAGCCTGCAAAGATAAGACTTGTCTGTATCTAAATATTAAAAAAAGTTTCATTTTCTCACAGCTATATAATGGATATCTAACTTTTTTGTAAGTGTATTGGACTGCCATGATTTTCAATCATGAGTAAATCGAATGTTGCACGGTGTCATTATTGGATTCAACCGCTCAATAGGCTCAAACTTGCTGGTTTTTTAGCTTGGCTAAGTAGTACTTCAAACTTATCCGCCGGTAACGGACTTGAGAACAAATAGCCTTGACCATAATCGCAACCGGCAGCGATCAAAAGATCGCGCTGTATTGTCGTCTCCACGCCTTCCGCAATCACTTTCATGCCCAGTTTATGCGCCATTACAATAATTGCTTCGCACAACACCATGTCGCTGGAATCAGCAGACAGATTACGCACGCAAGATTGGTCGATTTTAATGTAGTCGATGTCGAATTTTTTTATATAGGAAAGCGACGAATAACCGGTGCCAAAATCGCCCAGCGCTACCTGGATGCCCGTATCGCGAAACTTAAGCAGTTTATCGCTGGCGCTAGTGTCGGCATCCAGCAGTAATCCTTCGGTAATTTCTAGCACAATGCTTTGACCAGACAGGCCAAACATTTGCAAATACTCTAACCATGATTGAAGGTAATTACTCGGGTTATAGAATTGCAGAGGTGACTTGTTGATGCTGATTTGAAATTCTGCATGGTACACGGCACGCAAGTGTCTGGCTTGTTGTACCGCGCTGCGGAATACCCAGTCGCCGATAGCGATGATTAAACCTATTTCTTCAGCAATGGAAATGAAGTCAACTGGACTGATCAGGCCGCGCATTGGATGCTGCCAGCGGATCAGCGCTTCCGCTTTATGGATGTGGCCAGTTGCCAGTTCGACAATGGGTTGGTAGACCAGGCGGAACTGTTCATTTGCGAGGGCGCTGCGTAAATCAGTGGCGATCCGCATCCGGGCTTGCGAAGCTTTCTGCATGGATTCGGTGAAATAGCAGAAACGGTTGCGACCGGTATTTTTTGCGAGATACATTGCCTGATCGGAACATTTGATCAGCGCTTGTGTGTCTCTGGCATCACCAGGATATAGTGCTACGCCGATACTGACCGATACATAGGCGACATCACCCTGCAACTGGAACGGTTCGGATAATTTTTTCAAGATGTTATGAGCGACACGCGCGATGTTGTTTGGGTCGAGCAGTTCAGCCAGAATAATGGTGAATTCATCGCCACCCAGACGACAGACGCTGTCTGTTTCGCGTATGCAACTGCTTAATCGCCGGCCCGCTTCTTTAAGCAACAGATCGCCCATATCGTGCCCCAACGTGTCGTTGACTTCCTTGAAGCAGTCAAGATCGAGGAATAATAGCACCAGAGAAAAGCCGTCACGATGGGCTTTTTTGATTCCCTGCTCCAGACGCTCATAAAACATGTGCCGGTTGGGCAGGCCGGTGATCGGGTCAAAGTTGGCCTGGCGCCAGATTTGTTCGGCGGACTTTTTCTTTTCGGTGATATCGCGTGTCAGCGCCAATTGAACCAGTTTGCCATCGGTTTTATGAAGGAAAGGTGTTGCGCGCGATTCCAGCCAGCGCCGGGTTCCGTGCAAACCAATGATTTCGAATTCGAGAATGCTTTTTTGCCCTAGACAAACACGTTCGTTGAACCGACGAAAGGCTTCTCTGTGTTCTGGCGCGACGAGGCCATAGACGCTCTGGCCTATCACGCTTTGCTCGTTGCTGGCTTCGATCATTTTAAGACCGGCATCATTGATGGATAGCAGTATGCCCTTGCTATCGACCAGATTAACGCAGTCTGGCGTGGTTTCGATGAGTGTGCGCAAGTGGCGTGAGCTTTCTTGCAATGCTTCCCTGCCGTGTTGCCTCTCAAGTACCATGCCGATCAAGATAGCAGTCTGCTCAATCTGGTAGATGTCTGTTTTTGCTGGACTGCAAGGATCATGATGGTAAATGGCTAACGTGCCGAGTACTTTTCTGGATGCGTTTTTGATCGGCTCTGACCAGCATGCGCCTAAACCCGCTTGCGCGGCCAGATCTTTATAGGCCGCCCAGTCAGAATGCGTCTGAATACACTCAATGATAACGCGTTCACCAGTTAAGGCGGCAGTACCGCAGGAGCCTGTACCGATCCCAATTTTGATATTATCCATGGCTATTTTGTAGAAATCCGGCAGACTGGGGGCAATATGGCTGGTCAGGTGCTTGCCCTCGTTATCCAGCAGCAGAATACTGCACAACGAGGCCGGTTTATTCTGTTCCACACCCAGTACGATAGCTTCCAGGACTTTGGTTAAGTCTGCGTCTTTGGCCAGCATTTCCAGCACCTGATTGCGTAAGCGTTCATACTGTTCAGCAAGGTAGCGACTGGTAATGTCAAATTTGACAGCAACATAATGACTGGTGATGCCAGCAATATCTTTAACTGGCGATATATAGGTTTCCTCCCAATAAAGTTCGCCATTTTTGCGCCGGTTGTTGAGTTGACCACGCCAAAGTTGATTTTGATTAAGAGTATCCCACATATCTTGATAGATTTGGTTTTGTGTTAAGCCTGATTGCAAAATGCGCGGGCTTTGGCCAATAGCTTCATCTAATGTGTAGCCGGTAATAGCAGTAAAATGAGAATTTACATATTCGATGACACCATTCGAATCAGTAATAACTACCGAAGCAGGACCTTGTTCGATAGCCACGGACAGCAAGCGCAAATCTTTTTCGACCCGATTACTCGCTTTATAGTCGAACGATTGCGATAACAAAGGGTCGAACGGTTTCTGCATCAATCCCATTTTGGGCAATCCCTGCCTGAGCAACCAAACAGCGAGCAGAGACTCCACAGTATTACTCAAAGCGACGCAAGCCGATAGCATTGCAGTATTACCCAGCAAAACGAGAGCAAACAGCGAACCTATAAACAGCGTCGGCCAGCATTCGTTGCCTCCTAGCAGCAGCGCCACCATACCAATACCGCCGGGTATCCACAAAATAGAGATGATGCTGACGCCGGCATTCGAATAGGCCAGAACAAGATAGATAGACAATGCATAGACCAAGACCACCCCTACCAACTTGGGCAAGTCAGACCATCGATAAGCGAGCAATAGATTCAAATATACTTTTCCTGTAGGTTCATTTATTAGAGCTAAAACGACGCCCAACGCTTACCACTTTCAGCATCATTTTTCCAGTTTACGCACATAAATAAATATTAAAAACAATGTGCTAATAATTTTCCATAATCAATTTTGACGCTGTTTACTGGAAAATATTCGACGACGATGACACATGATGGATAACATCTCCCGTCTGGCACCTGAATTCCTGTATCTATGCAGCTTAATCACTTTAGCATGCTGGATAAGTCTTGCACATCACTCAAACGAGTGAATATTGTCTCTTAAAAGGAAACACTAAATGCTTCGCAACAAATTGATTTGTTATAGACTACCCACTTTGTGAAATAAGGGATATAAAGAGGCCTGGCGAGAGTTGCACGTATTGACTTAGCAGAGAGCGATCGAGATTGTCTACGAACAATTCTTAGTGCGTGTTTTAAAAGTCAGTCACAAAGTCGTCCGAGCATTAAATTTATCATTGCAATATGAATAAAGGCGGTACTGGAGTCGGTCAGTACCTCGTAATCTTTACTTAATCGACGGTAGCGATAAAGCCGGGCGAAGGTTCTTTCAACAACCCAGCGGCGCGGTAATAATTGAAAGCCCTTGGCATTATCAGAGCGTAAAATCGTTTCTAAAACAATATGGGAGCGTTGCGCGACCCAGTTCATCAGCTTAGGTCCTCGATAACCGCCATCAACCCAAATGCGACGTATTTTCTTGCAACTTCCGGTCAATGCTTTAAAAATAAGCTTTGCCCCATCACGCTCTTGCACCGAAGCCGCCGTCACCACAACGACCATAATCAGTCCCAGCGCATCCACAAGAATATGACGTTTTCGACCTTGAATTTGTTTGCCGGCGTCGAAGCCTTTAATACCCGCTAAAGCGCTTGTTTTAACGCTTTGACTATCGATAGAACCGGCGGTTGGATGCTTATGTCGCCCTGCTTTTTGCCTAACCCAAACCCGCAACGTGTCGTGAATACGTTGCCACATTCCATTGGTTGTCCAACATCGATAATAGCCGTACACAGTCTGCCATGCTGGAAATTCATGCGGCAACAATCGCCAAGCACACCCACTTCGAGTAATATACACAATCGCGTTGATAAGCTTCCTTAACCCCACTCTTCTCGGGCGTCCTTTTGGCAACGCACTGGGTAATAACGGCTTAATAAGCCCCCATTTTTTATCATTCAAGTCTGTCGGGTAGCGCTTGACTTTTGAGGTTCGCTTCTTGGTTGTCATTGCAAAAATGCTTATTTTTGCATTTTAGCTGTTTTTGTCACTTTTAAAACACGCACTTAAGAAAGGCGCAGATTGGCGCGAACGACATAGGGCAGAGACGATTTTGTTACTGACAGCTGGACATTTGTCTCGAAGCGGTGCGGGTTCGACGGAGAAAATAGTTGAAATCTGGTTTGGCGAGTTTGCCAGACCAGCCGCGTTGCGGGGCTCCGAGCAAACTGACGGATGAACACCGTCAGCTACTGGGACAATGGGTTGAGGCCGAAACATTAGGCATCTTTCTAAATATAGCGATAGCGCAAGTTAACAAGAGCCGCCACTAAATTCCATGTCAGTGAGTAATTCTTGTGCTTGCCCCGATAAACATCCTTAACAATCCTGAAAATTTTGCATCGGCGGTTGATATGCTCAATGAAAACACGCTGTTTTGATAGTGTCTTATTATGAGCTTTGTCTTCAGCCGAAAGGGGTTGGCCTTTTTTCTTTTTGACCCAGGGTCGAGTTCTGATGGTGTTTGTGCATCCCTTGGTATCCCGAATCCGCCAACAGCAGGGCATCGGGATGCAATAATAGACGACTGTCTTTAAAGACCGAAAAATTATGCTGTTGGCCTTTTCCTACCGCCAGGGAGAGGATTGCCAGCGTCAACACACAGATCACCAGCTGAACCTTGACCGTGTGGCGTTTTTTTTCCAGAGTAGTACGCTTTCTGGTTTTTGACAGGGCGTTCGATGGGCTGCTCCGAAACATCAATGGCCAAGGTGGCTGCGGGATCTTCCAACAGTGCCTTGCGGTTGGGGAGCTTTTCAATTTTGGCCAACATCCTTGCGGTGCGAGCATAAACCTTATGGCAATAGGACTCGCTGATGCCGAAGACCGCTGCCAAATTGATCAGGGTCGGATAGTGGCGAAGGTAATAAAGTGTCAGCAACAAGCGGTCTTCTAAGGCCAGTTTAGAATCTTTCCGTCCCCGTCTTGTTAGCGAATTGAGGGCTTTTTGGGTGTCAATATAAGCCGCTAATTTATCGTTGAGGTGCTGGAAATCTTCTTTTGATAAGCCAACAGTCCGCATGAATTCTTCAGGGTTGTTTGTGGGCAATTGGGCATAAGGTGTCATGACTATCCGTATTTTTAGAGATCAAGCCGCTATTTTAACCCTATCAAGATTACTCCTATGCCAACTATTTAGGAAAGATGTCTATTGTCTTCTCGGGAATTGCTGACTCGCCTGGAAAATGAATGTCAGATACACATTGGACCTACCACGCTGCACACCAAGCTTAAAAAACTGGGTTACGTGTGGAAACGTACCCGCTATAGTTTAAAAAATACGTGATGTCGAGCGTTTCGAGCAAGCTCAACACGAAATTGCCGAATTGATCCGGCAAGCGCAAGCAGGTGGCATTGAGTTGGCGTACGTTGATAAAACCGGTTTTGTGCCGCAACCACCGAATCGTTCGGCTTGTACAAACCGTGGTGAAACCCATGCTGTCACCGCAAAGCGAGCATAGCGACTGAATGTAATCGGCGCACTGCTCTCATCGGGACAGTTAGTACTGGTTAAATTATGGCAGAGCGTGAATGGCTTATAGTTCTTCGGCTTTCTTATAAGCCTAATCGGGCGAATCAAGAAACCGATGGTGGTGATCCTCGATAACACCTCTATTCACACCGCAAAAAAACTGAAACCGTACTGGGATTTGCTGAAAGAAAAGGGTATGCATTTTTATTTTTTACCGGCCTATAGCCCTAAATTGAATTGGATTGAAATTTTGTGAAAGAAAATGAAGTATGAATGGCTGCCGTTCAAGACCTTTACGGCCGTTGAGCTAGAACAGGCCATCGACAAGATCGGCGATAGCTTCGGGTCTAAATACCAACTTACTTTCCGCTAGGAACTTACCCTCCGAAACTTTAGTTAATATTTCTGTTCTCGGATAACCCCTTAGGGAGATCGTCATGTTTGAATCGGCAGAGCTTGGACACAAAATAGATAAAGTCACCTACGATATGGAAGTGCCCAAGCTGCGCGAGGCGCTGCTGGACGCACAAATGGATTTGGCAAAATCGTCCAAATTTCCGGTTATTATTTTGAT
>Ga0208882_1000184_pt1 | contig 34743 bp, 26 predicted proteins | sample LakWasMet14_LOW5_2_FD_183862 | JGI IMG/M metagenome (GOLD analysis project Ga0208882, IMG submission 183862) | Freshwater sediment methanotrophic microbial communities from Lake Washington under simulated oxygen tension - Sediment Metagenome... | ecosystem: Environmental > Aquatic > Freshwater >...
TATCTCAAAATACCGAAAATAACCACACATGCCTAGACCTCGATTGGTGTTGCTTCATTTTAAGTAATAGGTCGGCCTAATACCTAAACTGGAGCATTACCTTGACAGCACAAACAACAAATACCAATGAAATAAACTCGCCTATTGATGGGTTTCAACCTGAAGCCATCAAAGCCGACCTGACTATTGAAAAAAGCACACTCAGCTTTAACGAACTCGGCTTATGCGAGCCAATTCTGCGTGCGATTACCGACACCGGCTACACCAACCCAACACCGATACAGGCGAAAGCCATCCCGCTGGTACTGAATGGCGGCGACCTGCTTGCAGGCGCACAAACCGGTACCGGAAAAACCGCAGGTTTCACCTTGCCTATTCTGCACCTGTTAAGCCAAAAGCCGCTTGCAGATATTGCCAAAGGCCGCCCGCGCTGCCTGATGCTGACACCGACTCGTGAGTTAGCCGCACAGATTGAAGAATCAGTAAAAGTCTACGGCAAACATCTACCGCTCACTTCTACCGTGATCTTCGGCGGCGTTAATATCAACCCGCAGATCAGCCGCCTGAAAAAACCGCTGGATATACTGGTGGCAACACCAGGCCGCCTGCTGGATCACGCAGGACAAAAAACCATTGATTTATCAGGTGTAGAAATACTGGTGCTGGACGAAGCTGACCGTATGCTGGATATGGGCTTTATCCGCGATATTAAGAAAATTCTGGCCATGCTGCCAAAACAACGCCAGAACCTGCTGTTCTCAGCGACGTTCTCGGATGAAATCAAATCATTGGCCGATGGCTTATTGCACAACCCGGGTTTTGTTGAAGTGGCTCGCCGCAACACGGCATCTGAGCTGGTAGAGCAAACCGTGCACATGGTGCCGCAATCACATAAACGTGATCTGGTAAGCCATCTGGTGACTGCCAACGACTGGAAACAGGTACTGGTATTCACACGTACCAAGCACGGCGCCAACCGCCTGGCAGAAAAACTGGTGAAAGACGGTATTGAAGCAGCCGCTATTCACGGCAACAAAAGTCAGGGCGCGCGCACCAAGGCACTTGCCAACTTTAAAGATGGCAGCGTACGCGTACTGGTAGCGACTGATATTGCAGCTCGCGGCCTGGATATTGACCAACTGCCGCAAGTAGTCAACTTTGAATTACCAAACGTACCGGAAGACTACGTGCACCGCATTGGCCGTACCGGCCGCGCAGGTAGCAGCGGCGCCGCGGTATCACTGGTAGACCGTGAAGAACTCAAGCTGCTCAAGGATATTGAAAAACTGATCAAGCGCGAGATCCCAAGAGTGCAGGTTGAAGGCTTTACGCCAAACGCCAACCCGGAGCCGGAAGCACCACGCGCACCGCGCCCGCAACACGGCCAGAAACGTAAACCGCAAAATAACAATCAAGCTGCAAATGGCGCACCAAAAACACAAAATAGACCAGCACAGCAAAACAAGCCAGCTACATCTCAAAGCAAACCAATGTCAGAGGCAGCCAGACATCAGGCCATGCCACAACCGGCGCTGTTTTCACCAACAGTACCAAGCCACGGCAACAGGCCGCGCAGCAATACAGGCACTAATGCAGGCAGGCCAAATGGCGGCGGCTTTAAAGGTAGTGCGAACAGGCCATCAGGCAGCCCGGGTAGCCAGCACAGAAGCGGTGGCAGAGGTCGCTAGAAAGAGATGCGCGATTGTTAACTCACTTCGCGCAGTTTCAGCTGAAATTTATTTTTTTATAAATCATGAAAATCTGGGTTGATGCCGACGCCTGTCCGGTTGTGATTAAAGAGATCTTATTCAGGGCGGCGATCAGGGCACAAATCACGACCACCTTGGTCGCCAACCAGTTTTTACGCACACCGCCATCGGCCTTTATCAAAACCATGCAGGTGCCAAGCGGGTTTGATGTAGCCGACAACCGGATTGTGCTAGAGATGGAATCTGGCGACCTGGTGATTACTGCCGACATTCCACTGGCTGCACAAGTGGTGGAGAAAGGCGGCGTGGCACTGAATCCGCGCGGCGAGCTTTATACGATTGCCAATATTAAAGAGCGCCTGGCAATGCGCAACCTGATGGAGGAGTTACGCAGTAACGGTGTAGACATCAGCGGCCCGGCCAGCTTCAACCAGAGCGATCGACAAGCCTTTGCAGCGACGCTTGACCGCTTGATTACAAAACACCACAAAATCTGAATACCAGCGTAAAACCAGAATATTTAATTTAAGAATATTCAAAATATAGTTTAAAATCTTACACTTAATTTTTTTACACAGCGTTATTTTACCGTTTAATTTTATGCGGGCTCTCATTCAAAGGCCCGGCTTAAGGAACCTACCATGCAAATCGCAATGAACACCGTAGTATCAATGACTTATGAATTAAAAGATGCCGATGGCAACGTGCTTGAATCAAGCAGCGACCCAGTGGCTTACCTGCACGGTGGCTATGACAATATTTTCCCTAAAGTTGAAGAAGCCATGCATGGCAAAACCGTGGGCGATGTTGTGGTTGTGGACTTGCAGCCAACTGATGCTTTCGGTGAATATGACGAAGAGTTAGTGCAAATTGAGCCAGAAAGCGCTTTCCCTGCGGCCGAATTAAAAGTAGGTATGCAATTTGAAGGTGAAGACGAAACCGGCGAAGTGATTTTGTATACCGTTTCAGAAATCGCTGACGGCAAAGTAATCGTTGATGGTAACCACCCTTGGGCTGGTGAACGTGTGATTTTCACTGCAACCATCACTGACGTGCGCGCAGCAAATAAAGAAGAAGTATCACATCAGCACGTTCACGGTGCTGGCGGCCACCACCACTAATTAAGCGCAGCATTAATTCTTAATGTATATGAGTCACTTACTGACGCTCAAAACAGTTGCCGGCGCTGTGCTATTGGTTAGCTCACAGACAGCACTGGCAGCTAATTTCTATCGTTGCGGCAGCAGCTATCAAGATACCCCTTGCTTGAGTACAGGCGCAAATAATAAAACTATCAAAAACAATGCAAAAGTTGCAAACACCGATAGTTTGCAACCTGTAAAAGTAGATGCTGACTGCAAACAACGCAGCGAAGCTGCAAAAAAAATCATGTGGGCACGTGAAGTTGGTAAAACTTTAGACCAACAGCTTGAGTCTTCGAGTGACAAATATTCACAAGCGCTGATAAAAGACGTCTACAATCATCGTGGCTCATCATTAGAAGTCAAAAATGCTATTGAGCAAGAATGCATGCAGCAAAAAGAACAGAATAAGCTTGCCGATAAACTGATCATAGAAGCACAAAGGTTAAGAGGCAAAGGAAATTCCAACTTGGGAAATGCGGCTAACAACACAGAGCAACCCATTACTGCGCCAGCGAATCAAACGTCAACGAAATAAAAACTAGCAACTCAGAAAACCGAACAAAACCTGATGGTCACAACCCAAATAAGTAGATGGCTGCTGACCTAGCTTAGTCATACCAGGCTTCGTTATAGTAGGTTTTATTTAAAACTTAGCCGCTATATTTTTTAGCTTATACAACATTTCCAACGCCTGCCTTGGCGTTAAATCATCCGGCTGAATCGTTTCCAGCTCGTAAACTACCGGGTGCACTGCGACTTCTTTTGGCAACGCATCTAAAGTAAACATATCCGGCTGCTCGGAACTGGTTGCAACCTGACTATTCTCCAACTGTGTCAGTTTACGTTTGGCAGCATTCACCACGCTTCTGGGTATTCCGGCCAGCTGCGCCACCTGCAAACCATAACTCTGGTTGGCAGCGCCCTCTTCCACTTTATGCATGAACACGATATTGCTACCGTGCTCTACCGCATCCAGATGCACATTCGCGGCGTACTTAAATTCATCCACGATGCGTGTCAGTTCAAAATAATGCGTTGCAAACAAGGTATAGGATCTGTTTTTTTCCAGCAATTGCTTAGCCACGGCCCAGGCCAGACTCAAACCGTCAAACGTAGACGTGCCGCGGCCGATTTCATCCAGCAGCACTAAAGTTTTATCGGTCGCGTTGTGCAGAATATTGGCAGTTTCCGTCATCTCCACCATGAATGTAGACCTGCCACCTGCCAGATCATCCGACGCACCAATACGCGTCATGATACGGTCAATTTCACCGATTTTTGCTGACGTAGCCGGCACGTAGCAGCCACAGTTTGCCAGCAGAACGATCAGCGCCGTTTGCCGCATGAAGGTAGATTTACCGCCCATATTCGGCCCGGTAATCAATAGCAGCTGGCGGTAAGGGTTCAGTACTACATCATTGGCAATAAACGGCTGGCCGGACTGCTGCACGGAAATCTGCTCTACAACCGGGTGACGGCCATTGATAATTTCAATGCCGGCCTCAGTCGTAAACTGCGGCGCAACATAATTCAGGCTGTTTGCACGCTCGGCAAAGCAGCACAGCACATCCAGACTTGCCGCTGCGCCTGCATTCATTTGTAGCAGAGCAATATACCGGCCAAGCTCCGTCAGCACCTGTTCATACAGCATTTTCTCCCTGGCCAGGGCACGGTCATTCGCACTCAGCACTTTGTCTTCAAATGCTTTCAGTTCCGGCGTGATGAAGCGCTCCACGTTTTTCAGCGTCTGGCGGCGGCGGTACTCAGCAGGTGCACTTTCGGCCTGCGTGCGGCTCATTTCGATATAAAAGCCATGCACACTGTTATATTCGACTTTCAGGTTAGCAATACCGGTACGCTCTTTTTCTGCCGCCTCGAATTGCAGCAAAAAATCACCGTGATCGGTCTGAATCGCACGCAATTCATCCAGTTCAGCATCAAAGCCATCGGCAATCACGCCACCTTCACGCAACACTACACTGGGCTCTGCCTTGATTGCAGTGGTCAGCAAGTTTAGTGCCGCATGCGGCGCTGACAAATGCTCACCTAAAGTTTGCAGCAGGCCGGATGTATGGTTCTGCAGCAGCGTTTGCAACAATGGCAGTTGCTGCAAACTTGCCGCGAGACCTGACAAGTCACGCGGCCGCGCTGTTCTTAAAGCAACGCGTGCCGTAATGCGCTCTATATCGCCAACCGGCCTGAGTGCCTGCCTTAATTCAGCATAACGCCCGCTCTGTATCAAATCGGCAATCGCCTCATGGCGCTTCATGCTCAGGGTTCTATCCCGCAACGGATGATGCAGCCACTGCCGGAGCAGTCGCGCGCCCATGGCTGTTTGCGTAGTATTCAGCAGCGAATACAGCGTAGGGGCAGCTTCACCGCGCAGTGTAACGTCAATCTCCAGATTACGGCGCGTAGCCGCATCCAGCTGAATATAGGCACTGGTGGTTTCTACGCTGATGGCATTGATATGCGGCAAGGTCGTGCGCTGCGTATGCTTTACATAATCGAGCAGCGCGCCGGCGGCACAAATGGCGGGTTTTAAATCCGCACAGCCAAAACCGTTGAGGTCGTAGGTATTGAATTGTTTAGTCAGGGTGCTGAATGCGCTGTCAAAATCGAACTGCCAGCTACTTAAACGCTTCTTGGCAACCTTGGCCAGGCTGAGTGCCTGATGCTGAAAATCATCCGCATACAGAATTTCGCTCGGTGCAATGCGCTCGATTTCCTGCGCCAGCAGACCAACTGCAATTTCACTTAATACAAAACTGCCGGACGCCAGATTCAGCCGCACCAGACCCAGCACGCCATCCGACTGAAAAATACTGAGCAATTGATTATCACGTGACTCATCCAGCAAGGCGGTATCAGTCAGCGTGCCTGGCGTCAGGATTCTTGCAACCTCGCGCGCCACCGGGCCTTTGCTGGTAGCCGGGTCACCCACCTGCTCGCAGATTGCAACGGCTTCGCCCAGCTTGGCCAGTTTTGCCAGGTACTGCTCTGCCGCGTGATACGGCACCCCGGCCATTTTAATAGGCTGGCCATTGCTGCTGCCGCGCTGTGTGAGGGTAATGCCGAGTAATTTAGAGGCTTTTTCAGCATCTTCAAAAAACAACTCGTAAAAATCGCCCATGCGATAAAACAACAGCATATCCGGGTGTTGCGCTTTTAAACCCAGATACTGGCGCATCATAGGCGTGTGATTATCATAATCACTGTTATTATTGGCTATCTCGTTGTCTTTTATTAATTTTTTCATTAGCACATTCACAAATACGGGCTCAAGTTAAGTGCATTAAAACCCACCAGAACTCATGTTAACCAGCAAGCTCGCGGCTCTTACATCACTAGATACATTCTTAACTGAATTAAATATATCATTCCGCTGCATTCCTGATTATTTAACCAAGCATATATTCTACCCATGAAAGCAATGCTCAACCTAAATATCATATTAAAACTCCCCATGGGCAAGCGCACTTAAAAGCGCTTTGCGTTTTATCCCGCATCCATAGAGACACGCTTAGTATTAAAATAAGCACTTCATTAAATCGGGGAAAAATTACAACTGCTCATCTACGCATATATTGTTTATAATTCATGATGATTAAAAATGTAAATTTTTGTAAGCGCACAACAATCACATGCATGATAAATGCACAATAAGCCCCATCCATGAATTTACATCAATCACAAAACCACGTCTGTATACTCATGGCCACTTACAATGGCGAGAGGTTTTTAACCGAGCAATTGCAATCAATTGCCGACCAAACCCACCAGAACTGGCGTGTGATCATCAGCGATGATGGCTCCAGTGACAATACGCTGGCGATTGCCCGGGAGTTTCAACATAAATGGGGAACTGACCGCCTCGAAATACGCCAGGGGCCAAAACAGGGCTATTGCCAGAACTTCTTATCCATGGCCTGCGATGCAACGGTTCATGCTGACTTTTATGCTTTTTCAGACCAGGACGATGTTTGGATGGCAGACAAACTCGAAAGAGCAGTCGCCTATTTTAATGACAACAATGAATCGCTACTACCCAGGGCCTATGGTGGCCGCACACAGATAGTAGATGCAGCATTGAACCCGCTTGGCTTTTCGCCTGAGTTCACACTGCCAAGATCATTCCGCAATGCGCTTGTGCAAAGCATTGCCGGCGGCAATACCCAAGTATTCAATCAAGCTGCAAAAACACTGCTCGAACAAGCAGGACCGCAAAAAGTGGTATCGCACGACTGGTGGTTATACCAGATAGTCAAAGGCACCGGCGGCATTTTTTACTACGACGCGAAGCCATCATTGCTTTACCGGCAGCATACAAATGCTGCCATTGGAGCCAGCTCATCTTTCAGAGCCAGAGTTGAACGCATTTTTCATATCTTTAACGGGCGCTTTAAAAATCGAACCGATATTAACTATGCTGCACTTTGCAACGTACGCCACTTATTAACCAAAGATAGCCAGGATATTCTAGAAGTTTTTGGCCGCTTCCGCGGGGCGCGCTTAAAAGACAGAATTCGTCTATTAGAGGTATGTGGCCTTTATCGCCAGACTTGGCAAGGCACTTTTTCTCTCTGGCTAGCAACCATCATTAATAAAATATAATAGGTATGCCTCAGCACCATTCTCAACTTCACCTTGAACGCGGCAGACACTTGTTCCACGGTAATAAACCCAACACAACCGTCACAACTCTCAACGGCAACTAAATACTGGGGGATTGATGCTGCGTCATCCACCAAAATCTCAATCAAGTCACGCAAGCGAGAGTCGCCGCCGATGTCCTATAACAACCCGCACCTTGCACAATACCCTCTGGCGGCAATCCTGGATGCGTTGATTTTTGGCATTTTTTAACGAATTTTCCTGGCAACAATAAAAAATTGTTTTCCAAGTAACGGCCAAGCAAGGGGAAATTTCAGATACGCTTTAACCAGCAAAGGATGTGTTGGTAGCGCACCTTGAGTTGTATATGGCAGGAAGCGGTCGACACACACATCGATTTCAAACCCTTTTAGCCGTAGTGCTTCGCTTAGGGATAAATGTGTCAGGCCTAGATGATGATCATAAAAATCCCAGTATTCACCTGGTAGATAACGAAGATTAGGGCCAAGAATAATGTATTTTCCTTCAGGTTTTAATGCAATCAGCACCTCATCAAGAAATACATCCAGTGTTTTTTTATCTGGCAAATGTTCCAGAAAATTCGAAGTAAAAACCACATCAGCCTCTCCCTTAACAACCGAAGAGAGATCGGTAGCCATGCAATGGTTAAATTCGATATCAGCCGAGAGAAATTTTTGAGCGTCCGGATTCAGATCAACTGCAATTTTCCTGCTGGCGCGAATATTGTTAAGGAACTCACCATAGCCACATGCAATATCAACAACCGTATCCGTTGGTCGTATGAACCTCTGGAGGTAATCATTGCAAATCACCTTCCAGATAGCGCTTTTTCTTGGAAGTTCGGTCTCTGCAAAGCGAATTTTATATAATTCTGATAAATCATTTCCGTTCATACTCTGCGTCCTTAAAGGCGAAAAACTTATAAATTAAGAATGTTGCGAACATTGGGATTGCTACGGCTATGCCGTGCGCTAACGCCTGTGAATACATGACCCCAATTGACCGCAATCCACGTTCAAAAACTATTGAAGCGCCCCAAACAACTGGAAGAAAAGCCAGATTAACCATCACAAAATCACGAGCCTGCTTACGCTTTGGCTTGCTGGATTTCGGAAAAACAAAAAAACTATTCAGGATGAATGCCACGCTAATACCAACTGCATAAGCGACGATGACAGCACTAGAAAATGACATCCACATATTCAAGATAATGCGAGACAACCAATGCAAAAAAGCCGCCAGCCCTCCCACTGCAAGAAACCCAAAAAACTGTTTTGTAAAGAAATGACGAATCACGCAACAGCCTCCCTGGCTATTTTCCTGCCGAAATCAATGCTTTCAGAAATGCCGCGATCTTCAGGGTAGTAATAAGACGTATCAGCTACCCATAACCCATGCACAGGTAACGCTACCGGAGGGAGCTTGCTGAGGTAGCCTGGATCACAAATCGGCTGTGCGTAGCGGTAACGGCTTGCACGCAGGTCAATGAAGTCATCATCGGACAAATCGGGGTTAATCTTTTTAAGATAACGCTTTACCTTATCAAGAAAAACTTGATCTGGTTCTGCAAACTTCGGGTGTTCGCCAGGCATGTAAAACGGCACATAAACAATATGCTGATCCAGAGGCCTGAGGTTTGAGTACTCAACAAGGCCGGGGATATCCATTTCAGGGTCATTCGTGTTAAGCCAGAAGTTCTCTGATACTCGCTTGCGTAACTTGACGATCACACATACCACAGCAATATTTTTTGTTGCCTTGAACTTTGATAACACATCTGACGGCAAATCCGGCATTAATCTTGGCACATAAGGCAAGGGGATGGTGCTGATGACCTTATCGAAGCGCTCAATCTTTCCGCCGACTTCCAGACCATTCACAGCATTGGAGTCTATAACTACCTTACTGATAGGAGATTTAAGCCTGACTTCCCCCCCGTTGGCTTCTATAGCAGACTTCATCGCCACAAGCAGGGTGTTTGATCCGCCCTCAAGATACCCGAGCTTTTCACGAAACAAGCTGTAACGCGAACGCCCAATTCGGCGAATGCGGCTCCAGATCCAAGCAGCCGAAAGATTATCTGCAAAGTTATAGAACTTATAATCAAACAGCCTGCGCCATAAAACTTCATAGGCCTCGGCACCCACCCAGCGTTTGATCCAGCCAATTGCCTCTACATTATCCAAAGGCAACCAATCATCACGCTTAGTACACAAAAATGCATGAAGGCCGTAGCGGAACTTAGCAACCAGGCCAAGCCCCTTAAACTTCAAAAGTGCCACAGGATTACCCCAAGCCTGCAACCTGCCTTGAAACCAATACCCCATCCGGGTCTCGACCCAGCGCATCCGGTCAGCGATACCTAACTCTTGCAGCATCTGCAAAAAGGCGTGATCTGATATGCAGTGAAAGTGATAATAGCGTTCGATTTCCAGCCCATTGAAATCGAAAGTAGCCGTCATCCCCCCTACACGATCATCGGCCTCAAATAAAACGGGCTGATGACCATCTAATGTTAGCTGATAAGCAACAGCTAAGCCCATCGGCCCGGCGCCTAATACTGCAATACGTTGCCCCATACTTAAAACTCCAGAACCACTTTACTGTATTGCGGATTGTTAAATGTTTCATCAATGGCTTTGGCAAAAGGTGTATAGGTCACACCAAAAATTTCGGGCCAATCAATGACTTCAAATTCATCTTTGGAACTCAGCGCAGCAAGCTGTTGTGTAGTGAACGGTGGATTTTTATCAAAAAGCCCCCACACCCAAATCAACGAATAAAACAGGCGATATGGAATTTTGACAATCCATGTCCTGGCACTGGTCACGCGCTTAATTTCACGGATGATATCGATGTAATCAACCTTCTCATGCCCGGAAATATTGTAAATTCCATCGGAAATTCTATTTTCGATGCAGCTGATAATAATATTGCAGAAGTCACCGACATACAACGGCTGCCTCATATAACGGCCATGTCCAGGAATCGGGAATACCGGTACTTTTTTCATGAAGCGCGACAGCCAACCCAGGTGTTTGCGATCAAACCAGCCAAACATCAAGGTCGGGCGCAACACGGGGCAAGGAATACCGCTCTCCAGAACCATGCGCTCCTGATCTTTCTTGGTTTTGGTATAGAAGTCGTCGGCTACCGACTCCACAACCGAAGAGCTGATATGAACGAGATAAGGCACCTTGTTGGCTTTGATCACGTCAAGAATCAATTGCGTGGTGTCTACGTTATTGCGGACAAACTCTTGATAGTCATTACCGCCGATCTGTGCCTGCAACATTACTACGGCATCTGCATCTACAAAATGTCGCTGCCAATCACCAGGCTCGGCAAGATCGGCATACTCAGCGGTGATATCAGGCTGAACCAGTTTCAGGATTGCTAAATTGGCACGATGCTTGTCGAGAACGACAATATCCCCGTACCCCCTGGCTTTAAGGCGGGCAACAAGGTTCTGACCCACAAGGCCTGCACCTCCAGCAAGGATGATTTTATTTTTTCTCATGGGTCGTGTTACCACTTATTAAAACTTTCTTTTGAAACTGACAACTCTCAAGATGCCCTTGATTTAACCTGGCAACACCAACAACATATTCGCCAACAAGCGCACTGGTATTGATTATTCTTGAAAATCCAAAGTCAATCAAATCTGGCACAGAAAAGTGAGCGTTAACATCTGGACGATGAACTTGCAGCGCCTCCAGGAGTATTGGTTTGCTGTTGTTTTTCGTTAATGTTACGTAAACTTTCTCGGGTAGCGTTCCATTCTGCCCTGATATGGCTGTCCAACCAGTGACAGCGATAATGTTGTGACTTTTTTCCGGCAACTCACCCACAAAATCAATATTCCCCTGACACTCTGCAGAATCAAGTTTTAAAGTTTTATCCATGATTGGCGCTTCAGGCACAGCGATATAACAACCGTGAGTATTTCCTATTTTCCACTGCCGATTACTTGATGTCCACTGACTGAGATCATTGATCGATGGACGCCCTCCCGATGGGCAGACAACAACGCTACCTAAGCTAGCTTCATCAATAAAGTGCTCAGGATTGAGCGATATCTTTTCATATTCTTTGAAAAATACCGGTACTGTAAAAGATTTTCGTTCAGCCATATATGCAAATGACGAGTTCCAATCATTACCAAAAGCAACAAAATATTTTCCTTCAGGTATTTCCCTTTTTAATATTTCAGAAATAGCATAGTCACGTGAATTCTCTTTGTTAAATTTTGTTTTAACAACAGCAAGATACTCATCTGCAAACCAGAAATAATTAGACGCTACCATGATGAGCGTTAATACAAATAAGATGCTCTTTTTGTCGAAATAATTATTTAATATGTGGCCTACAGACACCGCAACCGCAAAAATGAGAAATATTAGATTTCCTGTTTGATAGTAATTGTGAACGATATGAAGATTAGTAAATAAAAACAATGGGACTAATCCCATTAAACCAGAAGTTATAATGATTAGCTTTAATGAACTCTTAGCATTTGAAAACAATGCAATCAGCAGAATCGCCAACCCAAACAATCCTGATAAATTTCGTTCAAATATTCTTTTCCATATAACATCGCCGTAAAGGCCAGATGACAGCCTTTGGCTTACGCTGCCCCAATTCCAACCGGTCAGTGCACTCGATGTCAGGTTTACACCAAGGCCATTTAATGTTTTTACCTGATCAGTATAAAAGGTCCAAATAATTCCTATCGCCAGTGGCACTCCAAAATAAAGCAACGCCAGCATAAACTTATTGACCAGGAAAATACCAGTTGAAACCTCTTGCTCGGCCTTATTCGAGGATAACTCCTTCAAGCTCAACAACAAATAAACAAGAGCCAGAATAGCCAATACCGGCAAGCCGGTTGTTGCTTTTTGCAGAATACCTAATGTAATAAAAATCAAAAACAGTAACGCGTACTTAAATGAATTTTTTGCCTGAACTACGTCAATGAAATATTTAATAGCAGCAATCGAGAAAAAAATTGCCGCTGTTTCAATCATAAAAGTGCGACCCCAATAAAGATACAAGGGGCTTGAAAAGAGTAATGCCGCAAAGATATAAAAAACCGAATTGGAAAGATTCAGATTTTTTATAATTGCCCGTGCAGGAATCAAGCAGAGCGTCAGAAATATAAAGCTGACAACACGTCCTGTAGCGTCTAATGAGCACTTCGTTAACTGAGAGACCAATGCAACAATATACTGATAGATCGGGAACTCAAACGGTATGCTCCAGGGTGGGCCGGCGACAGGCGTTTCATATGCAAGACTGAAACCATCTTTCATTAACCAATACGCAGTCAATGCCGTTTGCGTTTGTCTGAACGAATAATTATCCAGTAGTGCTTGGTTTGCATATTTAATAGTGATATACAGCGAATAGGAAAAACAAAGCGCAGCAAGAAAAATCAGTAATGTTTCACCCGGCGAGTAGTTTTTTATTTTAAAAGCATTGAATTTCATTAAATATTTGTCCGATTAAACACAAAAGAAGGTAAATGCCGAATGACCATCATAATCAATGCCCATTTAGCCGGTACGTAAGCAACCGATTTCTCTTGTTTGATTGCCTTGACTATTCGGCGTGAAACATCTTCTACATTGGCCAAGCGGGCACCTTGCTGCTTAAGATGTGCAGTCATTGGTGTATCAGTAGGTCCAGGCTTGATGAGTACTACCTTGACACCCGTTTTTGCCAGTCGATGTTGCAAGCCCTGTGCGTAGCGCGTCACCATGCCTTTGGCTGCACCGTAAACATAGTTTGATTTTCTGCCTCTATCCCCAGCGACTGAACCGATGATTGCCAGGGTGCCTGTGTTAGCAATTTGCATGTGGCCGCTAAAAGCTTCGGCAAATAACACCGGTGAAACACCATTGACGGTCAGCGCATCATGGCAAAGGTGAAGGTTTTCTTGGGATTGCTGCTGATCGGGCAACGACCCGTGTGCTATCAGGGCAATGTTGATTACGCCGTCTTTCACAATCTCATCAACAAGCGCCTGAATCTTTGCCGGATCAATAAAATCTGCCTGCAGGCATTTCACGGTAGCCATAGGGCTGCGTACGCGAATATCTGATGCTACCAAATCCATTTTCACTAAATCACGCCCAACTAAAACAAGGTCTACCGGCGACTCTGCAACCCATAATCGTGCACAATGCTCAGCGATTGCTGAGGTGGCACCGACAATAACAATTTTTTTTCTATTCATAAACGCATTCAATTTCCCATTAACCGACGAGACATCGCGGAAGAAATTCCTGAGTCACGATACGGCAAAAATTCTGCAAGCTTTGGATAGCCTGCCTCAAAAAGACTTCGCGGCATACGCGCATCTTTTGCAAGATAAATGCGGCCACCCGCTTCACTTACAATTGCATCCAACCGATCAAACAGCTTCAAGGTTTTTTCGTTTTTATTTGGAAAATCCAGAGCCAAGGTAACGCCTGGGCGAGAAAAGCTCAACATGCCAGGCGACTCTCTATTGCCAAAGGTTTTAAGCACGGCCAAAAACGAGCCCTCTCCCGAACGACTAATCTCGCGCAGCATAGACTGAATGACCTCTTGCCCACCCGCTCGCGGAACCACGCTTTGATACTGGTAAAAACCTTTAGGCCCATACATGCGGTTCCATTCCAGCAGATTGTCGAGTGGGTAAAAAAACGGCTCGTAATGGCAAATGGATCGACCCGCCCGCCTTTTTTTGAGGTTGTAATAAGCAGCATTGAATGGTCGAAGCGTGAGGTTATTCACCAGCGATACTGGTGGCACAAAAGGCATCGTTAGTTTTCGGCCTGCTGGTTCCAGGCGCTGTTCAGCATCGGTTGGGTTAGCGCGCATGAAGAGCCCACGTCCGCTACTGTAAATGCAGTCGATCCAAGAAACCGTGTGCTCCCAAGCCGCCTCAGAGCTATCGGCCAACTGAAAGAACTCATCCAGATTAGCATAAGGTATTGTTTCCGTGTCCAGCCAAGGGCTTGAAACTCGGCGCAATTGAATTTCTGCGGTAAGAATAAAGCCCGTCAGCCCAATTCCACCGACTGTAGCGGAAAACCAATCTTCGCGAAGTTGCGGGCCGCATTCGATGACATCACCATCTGTACGCAGTAAAGTAATGCGCTGTACATGGTCACCAAAAGAACCGTGTATATGATGATTTTTACCGTGAACATCATTAGCAATGGCACCGCCCACAGTAATAAGTTGCGTGCCAGGTGTCACTGGCAATATCCAGCCACGCGGAATGGCCAAGCGCTGGATGTCGCGCAACAGCACGCCTGCCTCACACACAAGCCGGCCGGAGCTGTCGTCAAAGCTGATGAAGCGATCCAGTCCAGTTGTCTTCCATAGCACCCCATTTGGATTCAGGCAGACGTCACCATAGCTACGCCCCATACCATGAGCGATACCTGATCCGCTGCTTTGCAGTTGCTGAAGTACTTGATGCCGATCAGTCAGCGCCACCACTTGATGCTCCCAACTGCCCAATCGCCCCCACGATGATACGGCTACCATGGCCAACCTATCGTCCCGACCGTTAGAACCGTCGCAAATGCCAAACCTGCCAGCAGGCTTGCCTTGTCTTTTACTGCAAAAACCAGGGGGTCATCATGCATTTCACCGCGATGGGCCTGCATCCACATCCAGCTTACCCAGAACAGCATGACGGGTACCGCACCCCATACAAGTTCCGGAGTTCGATATAGCTGTACGACCACGTCGCTATTCAAATAAAGCGCCAGCACTACGACAGCCGCGAAGCCGGACGTAATACCCAGCATTTGCACCAATGGCGCATCAGAAGTGTAATAACCGCGGCCATGCGCTTTTTGCTTACCATTCAGAACCTGCACTTGTAACTCGGCATATCGTTTAACAAAAGCAAGCGACAAAAACAAGAATACGGAAAACGCAAGCAACCAGAAAGACAGCGACATATCAGCCGCGGCCGCACCAGCGACAATCCGCAGTGTGTAGAGCATCGCCAGAGTCAGACAATCCACCAGCACTAGACGCTTGAGCCCCCAGGAATAGGTGCAGGTCAGAAAGAAATAAAATACCAGCCATGGTAAAAAGCTGCCGCCTACATGCCAACCTATTGCCAGGCTTGCAAGTAATAGTATCGGCGCCAGTATGACACCCTCCCATGCCGAGACCATGCCTGAGGCAAAGGGGCGCTTGCATTTTCGCGGGTGATGCCTGTCGCTCTCCAAATCAAGCAAGTCATTGGCAATGTACACCGATGAAGCACACAGGCTAAACGCAAAAAAAGCCAGAACAAGCGCCAGCCAGGTATCTGCATTGGTAATCTGATGTGCCGCCAGCAAGGGAACAAAGAGCAATAAGTTCTTCATCCACTGGTGCACACGCAACACCCGGCGATAGACTGCAAAGCCTACAGCGGGCGAAGAGAATACCCGTTCAACCTCGCAACGCGCACCTGCTTGCTTAGCCAAGTCTACAGATGCATTGACGACTACCGCCCGACGAGCACGTTGCCACACCGCCAGATCAGCGCGTGAGTTGCCGGCATAATCAAAGCCGGCGCGGCCAAAACGCTGCTCAAGCGCCTCGGCTTTGTGCTCCCCGGCTAGATTTGTAGTGCCATCACTCGCCATCACCTCGTCAAAAACGCCGACATGCTCCGATATTGCCATTGCGATGGAACGATCCGATGCAGTACATAAAACCAGCTTTCGACCTTGGGCCTGTTGTTGTTTTAACCAGTCCAATAGCTCGTGGTTATAAGGCACGGACGTTGGATCAAAATCAGTACGATTGGCCAAATGCTGTTTGAGCATAGCCTTTCCTTGCGACAACCAATAAGGAATACGCAATGTATCAAGTGGGTTATCACGCAGGGCCCTCAGTGCGGATTCATGGAGCATATCCGTGCGAATCAGCGTTCCATCAAGATCAACCACAAGTGGATGTGTGCTCAAAACCAACTCCTCACAATCTGGCCAAAAAGTGATGATATGAAAAAACTGAAAGATACCGGAATAGTAAGTTTGAATATCATTTAATCGTTTCGGGACTCAATTTTGTTTGATTTGGCGTTCAGCCAGCATTTGGATGTTGCAATAGCCAATCAGCAAACCGACTAATACCCTGCTCAAAACTCACTTTTGGAGACCACCCAATCAAATACTTGGCTCGTTCAATGGACAATACATTCCTTGGCACATCAAATACCCGGCTCGGCATATAGCGTTTCACCGCTACCTGCCCCGTTACAGATTCTACTTGTATCAGCACTTCGTTTAAACTGAGGCCTCGGTCAGAACCGATATTGAACACATGCTCACTCTCTGTTGGTTCAATAACAGCCAGCAAGGCGTCCACCACATCGGCAATATATATGTAATCGCGAACCACTGAGCCATCTCCCCAAATTTCAACTGGCTCGCTTCGCAACACCTTGCCGAGAAATACCGCCACAGCACCTTGGCTTGCATGTATGCGCTGCCTCTCACCATAAGGGTTTGCTATGCGTAGAACGGTATAGTCCAAGCCGTGTAACTGATTGAATAACGCAAGGTACTTCTCGATTGCAAGCTTAGTAATGCCATAGGAGCAAGTTGGTTCAGTTGGGTGAGTCTCCAGAATGGGCATTTGTTCTGGCATGCCATACACGGTGCCGCCAGAAGATACATAAATGATTTTTTTTACACCCGCCTTTACGGCATGATTCAACAAACGGATGGTACCCAGCAAATTAGATTCCACATCAAAAACGGGATCAGCATTCGAGGATTTCGGTAAAGTTGTCGAAACCAGGTGATAACAAATATCGCATCCTTCCAACGCGGCAACTATATCGGCTTCACAAGACAAATCTCCTTCGTATAACTCAAAGTTAGCGTTGGCAAGATGGTCTTCTCCCAGGGTGGTTACATGGGGGCGATCAAAACAGCGCACAAAGTTTCCGGCATCGAGCAACGCATCTACCAAGTGAGAGCCGATAAAGCCACGCCCACCCAAAACAAGGCACCGCTTAGGCAGCCCCATCAATATAATATCGGAATTACTCAACTTTGACTCCTTATCTTCTAAATGGCATCTGAGACTGAACTTTGCTTTGTAGCTATTAAACTGGAGCTATAAACAGCCTCATATTGATCAACCATCACACCAAGGTCAAACTTATCTGCAGCCAAAGCTACATTGTCTAATAGCCTATTGTAAGCGATTGGATCATTAGCCAACGCAAGGATAATCCTGCCCACATCTTCAACAGGAATCGCCCAATCTTCCAGATTAAACAACTCACCGGCTAGCCCGGCTTCTGATTCCAGCATATTTCGAATTTCTCCAATATTGCTAGCGAGTACGGGCTTGCCGGAACACAGGCAATCAATCAGCACTAAGGGAGAGCTTTCGCCTTGGAACCTAGATGGCAAAAATCCGATATCAGATATAGCGAAATAGCTTCGGATATTCGACCGAAAACCAAGAAAGTGGACAAACTCATGGTGAATCAGGGGGGTCAATCGGTCAAACTCAGGCCCCTCACCAATCAAAAGCAGATGAATCTTGCGGCTAGATCGTGCGCTTGCCCAAACTATGGCATCTATCGCCTCCTCCCAACCTTTTTCTGGAATTGCCCGTGCGACCATGCAAAGCACAAAATCATCAACACCCACATCAAGCTCCGCACGCGATATCGCTACAATCTGTGCTGCTGGCAAAGCATTGTTGATTTTACAAAAACCTTTTTCCTGACGAAACTCCGGTGAAAAAGGCGGCAGATTTTTTTCCGCAGTATAAACAAAACGATCAATCTGGCGCTTAAGTAATGGCTGTAAAACATGTAACTGAGCAGGCGGCATCATTTCATACATGCCATGCATAGTAACGACTTGCCTAATACCCTGCTGACCTAACAACAACGTCGCCAACGACACATCAACCCAAGCATGATGCGAATGTACCAATTCAATGCCCATGTCAACAAATACGGCTTTAGCCAACTCCCCACGATCCAACTCCAGCAGCGGCACACAAGCTGACAACATGCGCCGAACCCCCGGCTCAGTCGCTTGTTCCTTACAATTAAAAAGAGTAACGGCATACCCTCTTTCATGCAAAATATTTGCAAGCATTATTGGAAACGTCTCGCCACCGCCAGCAGCCAGCGCATAAACAGCCATCACCATGTTAGGCTTCCGGCCTGCTGTCTGCTGCCATACCTTATCAATATTGTAGAGCGCCCTGAATTCTCCAAGCTGAGAGTCCCCGCGGCTACTACACCAATGAATATAGAGATGACTCTCCTGCCTTTCAAAATCGGCTCGATCCAATCGATAGTGCTTTGCTAAATAGCGTGCAACAACTTCATGCTCTTGATAATAAATATCTTCTTTCTGTGCATAAACTGACGTATTCAGCGAGTGCTGGCGGTAATAATTAATTGCATCCGGACTATATGCCACCAATCCGCCACGAATTATCGACAGATAAAACACCCAGTCGCCACACATACGTAGCTTCAACCATTCAGGGTCATCAAGAAGCCCCATCTTACCGGGATGCCGAAACACTGCACCACTCACGTTTGGAACAATGTTTTTAACCACCCAACCTGACTTCACCATCGCATGTGCAGATTTGATAAATGAGCGCCCCCATATATCAAAACCAAGGTCAGACAAGTATTCTTCCAAAGCCCATACTTTTACAGGAGGCTCACCGCGCACAAATTCAGTACGGGCAAACGCCAGCATAACAGCCGGATTTTGAAAACCACGCACCAGCTCTTCTAGCAGATTAGTGGAGCAATAGTCATCACTTTCTGCAATCCACACCAGTTCCCCGGTTGCGATTTCCAGCCCTTTTTTCCACTGGTTAAACACCCCGCCTGAATTTTTTTCATTAAATATGCATATAGTGTTATCTGGATAGCGTTTGGCAAAGCCTTCTAAAATGGCCACGCTTTCATCGCTGGAGCAGTCATCCAGCAAAATAACCTCAACATTGCCATAAGTCTGGCTATAGATCGACTCAAGCCGCGCTATTAGATACTTGGCATGATTAAAGTTAGGCACAATAATCGAAACTTTAGGCTTAAACCCCGGGGCTAGTGGCGGCACCTCGCCATACAAGTCTATTGATGAGAACAAACTATCTGCACTGATGCCATGAGCGAGAATATTGGCACGGCGCATAACCCCGCTAACACCCTCGCGTTTCAGCACACCAAAAACCTGGCAGATGGTCAGCCATAAAGAGCCTTGGTAAAAGGATACAGCTTGCGGTACCGCACGACACAAGGCGTACACCCTTGTAATATGTCTAGGCTGTTTTTGTACTAATGCAAAGACTCTTCCGAAACCTGCATAACACATCCGTCCGGCAAACCTCAGCGGTTTTATAAAGTACTGAAAACCGGACCACATCAAATGCGCCACTCCTTTGATTTAGATCGATGTGAATCGAAGTCGTTTTTGAAGAGACCAACATACTGTTTTGCCACAGCGTCAATTCGATAGCGACGCGCAACATCTTCAACCAATCCCAATACGTTCAAGTATTTTTTCTTATCCGTCGCGAAAGCCGCAATAACTTGCGCAGCCCTCTCAATCGGGATCTCCCAATTATCCAGCCCGACCAACTCACCTGCAATACTATTTTGTATCGTCAACATGTTTCTAATATCCCCAACATCTGAGGCAATATAAGGTTTTCCAGCAAACAGACTATCGACAATTGTTAAAGGAAAGCTTTCAGACTTGAATTTGGTTAGCATGATGCCCATATCCGCTGCCGCATAATGGCCAACCGAATTCTCGCTAAAGCCAGCCAAGTAGACGAAATCAGGTGTGCCATCACGACAGTACTCATCATAAACTGGCCCGTTTCCTACCAGAATAAGGCGAATGTCTCGCCCCGAAAGTACGCGTGCGCGCTCTACAGCCTGAATTGTTTCTGCCCATCCTTTATCCGGTATCGCACGGCTTACGCAACAAAGCACGAAAGCATCTTGTGGAATATTCATCTGCGCACGTGAAACCGGCACTATGGTAGGTGGTTCCATTCCATTTGGAACTTTAACGAACCGTCCGGACACCTTGTCATAGAGCCCAAAATTTGAGAACGGTACAACATTTTTCTCGGCTGTATAAACCCATGTTGTGACTTTTTGGTCTGATGTACGAAGCTGCTCCTCAGTAACACAAAAAGCCTCACCATATTCAATCATTCCATGCAATGAAGCAACGTGCCCACATAATTCATCAAACACATCCGGAACCTGTAGCGGGTATTTCTGAATGTGCCACTGGTGCGTATTCAGCACTTCCACCCCGAAATCACAGATAATAGCTTTCACTGCCTCAACACTAGATGTTTCAATTACTGGAACATCGTTGCGCAACATCCGGCGAACCCCATCCTCGCGTGGATTCAAACCTGCGTTTAGCAACAGCACTGAAAGGCCTTGTCGCTTAAATTCGTTCGCCAACCTGATAGGGAGAATTTCTGCCCCACCCGGAAAGAACCCCATGGTTGAAATTAGGACGTTAGGTAGTCTATGTTCACGGGCTCTAAGAATAGACTGATAGTCGTACCAGTGCGTGAATTCCTCATCTCGCCCCCCCACCTTGTTTGCGTAGACAGTTCGATAGGTTTGTCGGCTCAACTCTAGTACTGACAAGGGGACATTGTACAGCGCCGCAACCGTACGACTTGACATCCCTACTTCACGATAGAATACCTCTTTTCTATACGTAACCTCGGCAGCACTGCCCTCATAGCGTCTGAAATAGTTTAGTGTCTCAGCCGAATAGGCAATCTTTCCACCCCGAATAATGTGAAGATAAAAGACCCAGTCGCCCGCAACAACCATCGATAGCCACGACTCGTCCTCCAACAAAGGCATATCGACCGGACGTTTAAAAAGAACACTGCTTGCGTTTGGAATCGTATTCTTGATACCTAATGCACACCGTACCTCATTGTGAGCCGTCTCTACGTAAGAATCATTCCATCTCGCCGCGCATGTCAAATCACTTATATAGCTCTGAAAATCGTCTCGTATAGGCTCTTCATTTTTGTCCACAAAGGCAGATTTAGCGTAAGCAAGAAGGACAGCCTCATCATCAAAACAACGGACAAGCACCTCTAGAAAACGCTCATCACAATAGTCGTCACTTTCTGCAATCCAGACAATATCGCCTGTAGCTGCCTTAATTCCCTTGGCCCACTGACGGAAAGCACTGCCAGAGTTATTCACGTTAAAGAGCGTCCGGGTGATTTCAGGATATTGCTTGGCATACTGTTCTATTAAAGTTCGACTCTGATCAGTCGAACAATCATCCATCAGAATGACCTCAATGTTTTTATACGTCTGTCCATAAATACTATCCAGTCGGCGACGCAGATACGGCTCGTGATTATAGTTCGGCACAATTACAGAGACTTTTGGCATGGCTGGGCCTGAGGCAATATTCAAGAGTGCTCGAGTTGTCTCGTTCAAGCGACAATAGCCACCATGCTGATCGGGTTCAAGAAAAAGCCCGTCATTCCAATTATTCCATCCATTCACGAACACAAAGCGGCGATTTTCAGGATGTACATCTCTCGCACTGGCAATAGCTGCGTCGAGCCAGCGGCGATAGTCCCGCACATGGAAGCGTGAATACACAAGTGGATGCTCAGTTTTTTGAGCTGTGTTATCGCGCCCTAAAGTGACGGCATGATAGAGTGGGTCAATAGAGCTTCTTAGCTTACGGGTTCGCATGATGCCTTGTGTAGCGATGACACTGTATGGCACTACGTTGATCCCGTTTTTTTCCTGCGGCAAAAAATCCCCTGTTTCGGCTGGAACTGGGTCGCTGGGAAGATCAAGCATAGCATCCCATGGATCCACAAGGGTCGACTCTATGTCACAAACTGACTCTGGCTGCCCCATCAAGAAGACGTTATCTACCCCCTGATCGGCAAGCCGTTGCCTAAGTTTGCCGAGAGCACTGGCAATATGCTGACTCTTATCGGGCGTTGAAATGAGTATAAGGGGACGGTCTGCTATTCGGATATACCTACAATCTGACACAGCACGCAGAATCATACCGACCATTGGCGCTAAATCATCCTCATCAGGCAATGCGATCCGCAAGCAGAAACGGAACTCAATATCATTGAGCTCCATAAAGCTTTGGGCCGGTGAAGAGTTACCGCCTGCATCACCTAATTCCAGATCAAAGCAAAAGCCGTATAAGCCATGGCGCTTCGCCAACTCCGACTGTTTTTTAAGTACACTATTATTTACCAAATCATAGTACCCAAAATCATCGTGCGGCAGAGCCCGTTGTGAGTGGTTTTTGAATAAAGGTCGACTTTTGTGCAAAGGCTCCCAGTTCGGCGACGCATATAATGCGATGAGCCTGATGTCAGAATCCACGTTGCCAAATTGAGTGTTACTCTCGTAGCGCGTAGCCAAATCGGGAACCGCATGCCTCATTTCCCTTGCTCCTGCGACAACGTAATGCCAGAAAGGATTAAGACCTGCATTACTGATATCGCTGTATGTAGCCAGATAAAAATTGGTATCGAAGTCATCAGATGGATTCCTGCCTTCACGCCAACCGTACTCACAGTAATGCTTAATCGCTTCTCCCGGTAGCAACTGAAGGTCTCGATTCATTGATCGGTAGAAGGACTCATCAAAGAGACCGGACGTTCTGATTACCTCAACCTCCGAGTCAATCGTAGCATTAGAGACGTGTTCACTCTCGTTCTGGATAGGCAAATCACCAACTTCTAGCAGATCATCTTCGAACGTAGTGGGCATATCACTCACTGCCACCAAATCCTCATGAAATGTCGAAACCGAATGCACCGTATCGATATCTGATCTCGCCGCCAGTAAAGCTATTGCGCGTCCTTCTTGTTGTCCAAATCTCAGGTAGTGGATCAGAGGGTTAATTTGTGCCCGAGCGACATCCGGATTATCGGAAAGATACTGCGATGTGCTGAATACATGGGAAGGATTTCGAAGCTCCCTCCACCCGTGATGCAAATAGTGTGTTACCGGATCCAGACCAGAATTTCTCACGTCCGGATTACATACAAGATAATAATCTGCATCGAAAAGGGCGCTATCTCGAATCTGCCGGACGGCAGATCCAATCAGGAGGTCACATCGAATTAACAAGCGTTTAGGGATTTTCTCAAGAAAGAATAGTCTGGTCGACTGGACTGCTTGCCTGACAGTTGTCACGCCTTTGCGCAAAAATGCCGTCGCGCGCCAGGAGCGAGAGTGAAGAATACTATTCAACTCCTGCTGTACAGCATAATCCTCCCTACTTTTTTCGGTAAGAATATGGTCGGCATCTTCTTTCAGATTTAGTATCTGGTCATCCTTATCCGCAACCACTTGGCTGAGATTACCAACTTGACCATCACGTTCGGCTACGATCTGGCTAAGTTTACTGATCTGGTCATCACGTTCAGAAACCGCCTGACTGAAGCTGCTGATCTGGTCATCACGTTCAGAAACTGCTCGGTAGAGATCGGTAATCTGAGTGTCACGTTCAGCCACAGCCCGGTTAAGGCCACTGATCTGAACATCACGTTCAGCCACAGCCTGATTAAGACTACTAATCTCGTCATCACACTGAGAAACTACCTGACTGAAGCTGCTGATCTCACCATCACGTTCAGCAACTGTTCGGTGGAGATCGGCAATCTGATTATCGCGCTCAGTCATGGCCTGATTAAGGCTGCTGATCTGACTATCACGTTCAGTAACTGCCTGGTTGATGCTAGCGATCTGCACGTTGCGCTCGCCCAACCGCTGATGTCGCGCTCGAATGAGTTTGATTGCCTTGATGGCAACATCGATCTGCTCTGCGGAAAAAGTTTCTTTGATCTTAGGTGGCTGCTTATCATATCCAAAGATGTCAAAATCTTCGGCATACAAGGTACAAATTAACTCTGCACTTCGCGCAGTCACAAGTTCCGGAAAATATGGAATCAGACTCTCATTTGTACGACGACCTGTAAATGGGTTCGGTAGATATTCACCTCTGCCATCTGCGAGTGCTTTACTAAGCTCCTCCGGGTTTTCTATTTTTATCAGCTTTGAGTAGTTAATTAGGTCGGGGCGAAGCAAGGTTGCTTGAGGGGTCCAGTGATAATCCCAATATGAAGGCGCCTCATTGCTTGCAAGGTGCTCAAGAAAACCCTCGAACGCTGTGGCAATATCGCCCACACAATTAATTGGATGATTGAAAAAATCATATTTTATGTAAGGGCCTATCTGCAAAGGCTCTTGCAATAACAGCTTTGATTGCCAGGCTGAAAATAGCCGTTTGTACGGGTTGCGAACAACCGCAAATCGAAAGTACTCATCGGAGGTAAGCGCCTCTGAAAGAGGCTCTTGCATTAATCTAGTCACATTTTTAGCCACCTTGTGAAAGGTGTCATGAATCACCAAATCAGGATCACTCTCTGCACTCTCCGTGATTCCACGCAAGGTTTGGGAATACCCCTCTAAAGCTGCAAACCACCACTTAAGCGTTGTGCAGGCTACCTTAGGGGTTGCAACATAAAAAAGTTTGTAACGCTCGGAACGATAACTGTTCCCATGAAGATATTCATACAGTTTTTCGTTGTCTGGCATCGTGCAATTATTAATATTGTTTACTGTAAATTTATCTTTCACTGCTATTCTTTCCTCGAAGAACTCTTATTTGCATGTGGAAATGCAATATTCGGACACTCAAAACCTAGAAACTCAGACAACTGCTCCCAACCATCGCCGTTTTCCCAACACACCTCCAATAGATCAGAAGGTCGATTGCTAAAATAGTCTCTAATAGAAACTAAATGATTCTCATAAATTTGGATATGATGCGCCTTATATTTATGTGGCATTTCGTACCCATAAATGTATTTTCTGTAGGCAGTAGGTCCCGTCCGGTTAGCATGCTCACAAAGACTTCTAAACCATGTATCAGCATCTTTTCTTGTTGTAAGAATAAATTTTGAAAAAGGAAACTTCTCATCGATTAACTTATAAATTAATGGCCAAGGCCAGTCTTCAAAACTATCGTATTTACCAACCCAATCTAGAAGTTCATCGTAATTTTGATTGCGCCATAAATTGAATGCTTCTTGGTTACAAGAAATATGCTTAAGTCCCCAATAATTCAAACATTCACCGAGCGTGGTCGTTCCGGTTTTATTTAAGCCAATACCTACAACTTTCATAAGTAGTCACCGCCCATTTCAAGCATGGGTTCATTTGCGATCAAATCCACATATCCAAATGATTTAACCTTTTGATTCGGGGCAACTCGAAACATAAGAGCATCTAAGATGCGATGAGCACAGTTAGGTTCCTGATTCGACCATATTCCGCCTCCAGCGAAATAAGCGCCCGGCAACAAACTCATGCGGAATGTAAAACTAATTTTGAAAGCCTGCCCCGCTGTAACCTGCTCAAGATAACTTCCTTCTTCTGGAAACCTCTGCCCTGTAATAACAACACCAGAAATTGACTTTATATGAATACCAAAATAAACACCCGCAAAGTCTGTTAAAAAACGACCGGAAACTACAAAGCTATAACTCTCACCGGCTTGTAATATATTAACGACCAGCCCTTCATGGTTACAGATATGTATCGTATCGATTACCGCGCCCTGCACTGGGTAAACTGTAGTTGTCTCGGGGATAAGCGCCGGATCAAAAGATTCAAAAGGACTCTTGTCAGGCACGGCAACCAGTTCAGCCTGCCTTACGGTCTCTTTATTGCCATCCAGCGCGTCTGTATCACGGTAATCCTGAATCAAACGCTTATGCACATCAGCGGGGGCGTACATCAGTTTCTGATAGGCTTGTATGCATTCAGGAGGCGATCCAAACATGAGCCGAGACCCATGATCAAGAAGTAAAGTCTTGTCGCATAACTCAATAATAGTTGCTGCCGAGTGAGATACAAAAAGAATTGCAGTGCCTTTACTCTTTAACTCCTCTAATCGCGCAAAGCATTTACGTTGAAATTTTTCATCACCGACAGCAAGCGCCTCATCAACGATAAAAATATCCGGATCAACAGCGACTTGAACCGCAAAAGCCAGCCTCACCATCATGCCGCTGGAGTACGTTTTTACCGGCTGTTCAATAAAATCACCGATATCGGCAAAAGCTGCAATGTCATCAAATCGCGCATCGATTTCTTCGTGGCTTAACCCGATTACCGCAGCGTTAAGATATACATTTTCCCGCCCTGTGAACTCCGGATTAAAACCTGAGCCCAGCTCCAGCAGTGCTGCTATGCGGCCATTGGTTTGCACGCTGCCGCCTGCAGGGTTGAGCGTGCCGCAAATCAATTGCAGCAGTGTTGATTTACCACTGCCATTGCGCCCGACAATGCCGACTGTTTCGCCTTTCTTGATTTCAAACGACACGTCTTTAAGTGCCCAGAATTCACGATAATATTGTTTGGGTTGTTTACTTACAAACCGCTGCAGCCTTGGCAATACAAACTGTTTAAGCCTGTCCCGTGGATTTTCGTAAATTTGATAGCACTTGCTTAGATTGCTGACGCGAATCGCAACATCATTAGATGACATCAGCAAACCCTTTTCTGGTCTTTTGAAACAAGGTATAGCCAGCCCAGGCAATGATAGTTGCGGCAACGGTATAAATGCCTAATCCAGCCCAATTTGGCAAATGTCCATGAATCACAACTTCTCGTGCCTGCTCGATAATAAAGGTAAGCGGATTAGCCATCATAAATGGGCGCAAATCTTCCGGCACTGCCGTCACCGGGTAAAACACTGGCGCCAGAAACAGCATTACTGTTGTAACCATACCAGTCACCTGGCCAAGATCGCGCAAAAAAACACCGATTGACGCAAGCATCCAGGCCATGCCGAGCGTGAGCATGACGAGCGGCAACAACACCAGCGGTATAAACACGGCTGTCCAGTGCAAATATCCGTTGAATACAACAAATGCAATAAGCAGCACACTCAAACTGATCATGCTATGGAACAGTGCCGCCGCCAAGCTGACCACCGGCAGAATTTCAAGCGGGAACACTACTTTTTTAACATAGTTAACATTGGAAAGAATCAGGGTCGGTGCCCGATTGAGCACTTCAGAGAACAGCCCATGAACGATCATGCCGACAAACAGCACAACCGCAAATAACGTTTTACTCTCTTCATTACCTGTGCCCCAGCGCGCTTTAAACACAACCGAGAACACAAAGGTGTACACCGCCAGCATCATCACCGGGTTAAAAAAAGACCAGGCCAACCCCATTACGGAGCCTTTATAGCGGCCAACAACTTCGCGTCTGGTCATTTGTAAAATAAGCTGACGATTACGCCACAGGCTTTGTGACAATGCTATCAGCGATGTAGGCTGAGCTGCATGCGGGTTAATTATTGTTGCTTGAGTCATGCAAAGGGTTCCGGTATGGCTAATATTTCGGCTTGATGGCCCTTTGCAGGCAAACTGGACACCGTTAAGCCGCCATTATACTGTAGCGGCAAGGCCATTCGCTATAGCCAAGCCCAAAATGGTGCATAAATTCACCTGCCATACCAGAGCAGAAACTTAAGACTATTTAAGCAAGGAAAGCCTGTGTACAAAACAAGCATTTGATTGATAAAGGCAAATCAACACGCATCATCATTTACATTCTTTACGCATCCAAGAGGCCTGTCTGGATTCCGGCCTGTCGCGCTTCATCTTGCTGCTTTAGCGGCCTAGATGAGCGGTGATGACCTTCACGGTTACACCGGAATAACAGGGCGAATTGCCGCCTTGCGGCAAGAGAAAGAGCCCTGGGGTGCAGAATTGAAAGATTTTTAAGATGAAAATAAAAAAAGCACCCCTGCGGATGCTTGTTTTTACAGCAAGGAAACCAGCATCTTGATACTTAATACCAGAAGCAACACGCCAAAGATTTTCTTCAAGGTCTGCACCGGCAAGCGCTGTGTCAGCCTTGCACCAATCGGCGCAGTAAAAAAGCTCGGGATAGTCACAAACAGCACAGCCGGTAAATAAATAAAACCAAGTGTGTATTGCGGATGACTGCCCTCGGCTACAATGCCGTTAATCAGGTAGCCGAGCGTGCCGGTAATGGCAATCGGGAAACCAAGTGCTGCAGAAGTGCCGATCGCTTTACGAATATCAATATTGCGCCAGTTCAGATAAGGCACAGTAAGCGAGCCGCCACCTATAGACACCAGGGCGGATATCGCACCAATGCCAAATGCAACCAGGCCTAACTCGGCCTTGCCCGCATCGCTGCCGGATGCCTGTATTTTTTTACTGCGGAACATCTGCACTGCCACATAAGCCATAAATACAGAAAAGAATACAGCCAGACCTTTCGAACTGATTTGTGCTGCAATGAAAGTTGCCAGAAAAGTGCCGGCGACAATCGCCGGCCACATGGTTTTAACCAAATGCCAGACCACAGCTCCGTTTGCATGATGCGCACGCAGGCTCGAAAATGAAGTGACCATGATACAAGCCATGGAAGTCCCCAGTGCAATGTGCACCACATTATCCATAGGAAAGCCCTGATGGATAAAAATAGTCGTAAGCACCGGCACCAGTATGCCGCCACCGCCAATCCCCAGCAAGCCCGCCATAAAGCCGACAAATATGCCCAGTACGATAAATATCAGAACCAGTTCTATGTTCACAAGCCATTCCTCTAAAACATTGCAGCGCAACCTTGTCACAGGCTGCGCTGCAATGTTTTTATTCACCAAAATCGCGGTCTGTTACAACTGCACGCCAATCAAAACCATTCAAGCCGCCAGGCTGGAACAACCGCTCAACAAAAACCGCATACGTAAAATACCCTAGATTGCGCGGCCCTGCGCGTCAAACAAGCCTTCAAACAGAATAGAGCTCAGATAACGCTCGCCTGAATCAGGCAGAACCACCACGATGGTTTTACCGGCATTTTCCGCGCGTTTGGCATAGCGTACGGCAACAGCGGCAGCCGCACCGCAGGAGATGCCGGAGAGTATACCTTCTTCGCGCGTCAGGCGCTGCGCATAGAGCACGGCTTCTTCATTCGAAACCTGCTCAATCTCATCGACCAGCGACAAATCCAGGATGTCCGGCACAAAACCGGCACCGATCCCCTGAATTTTATGCGGGGCGGGTTTCAGCGCTTCACCTGCACGTTTCTGGCTGAGTACCGGACTGGCAGCAGGCTCAACCGCAACCGTGAACACTTGTTTGCCTTTGGTATTTTTAAAATAACGCGCAACCCCTGTAATCGTACCGCCGGTGCCGACACCGGCAACAAAGACATCAACATTGCCATCGGTCGCATCCCAGATTTCCGGGCCGGTGGTTTTTTCATGAATCGCCGGGTTGGCCGGGTTTTTGAACTGCTGCAACAGCACGTAACGATCTGGATCAGAAGCTACAATCTCCTCGGCTTTTGCAATCGCACCGCTCATGCCTTTGGCGCCTTCGGTCAGCACCAGCTTGGCACCATAAGCCACCAGCAGCTTGCGGCGCTCGATGCTCATGGTTTCCGGCATGGTCAATGTAAGCGGAATGCCGCGTGCGGCAGCCACAAAGGCCAGCGCAATACCTGTGTTGCCGCTGGTGGGCTCGATGATTTCCTTGCCCGGGCCTAACAGGCCACGCTGCTCCGCGTCCCATATCATGGCGGCGCCAATGCGGCATTTAACCGAGTAAGCCGGGTTGCGGCCTTCAATCTTCGCCAGCACAGTTGCCGCAGCGCCATCCGTGATGCGATTCAGTTTAATTAACGGCGTATTGCCGATCGATTGAGCATTATCTTCAAACCAGTTAGACATGATTATTCCTTTGAATTCTGCAAATGCTTGACCAGAAAAGTTATTAGAGCAAGCAAAAAACAATACTCTAACAAAACCAGTTTACTTCAAACAATAACTGTTGCTTATTTAAATAGCACAAAAAGTAATTAAAGCATTAATCCGCATTTCCGGCATTCCTGGGCGGCAAAATAAACTCACCCGGGTGCTGGTTAATGCGCGTAGCCAGACTCTTGAGCAAAAGCCGCCACTGCTTGAACCGTACTTTTCTTGATTTCATCGCTACGTATAGCGCCAGGCTGAAACTTACGGCCAGATTCACCAAACCTATCAGCACCAGGCCAAGCGCGGCATAGGCCGCAGCCTGCCAGCTCAGCATGAAATCAAGACTGAAGCTGGCAAAACCGACAAACGCAGAAGAAAATGTAATATGCCGGATATCAATCGGCAAACCTAACAATATACCAAGCCCGCTCATACCGCCCAGCAGGCAGCCAAAATAGAAATTACCCGCCAATGCCCCCAGGTTATTTTCTATGTATTGGGCAACGCGCTCCAGACGCGGAACACCCAGCAGCTTCTGTAGCCAGCCAACCGCACGCAATCGCTGCGGAATCCTGTTGTAGACAGCGAGGTTATCATGATAACCCGCGATTAAACCTGACAGAAACAGGCAAACACCGGCAACTGCAGCGTAAGTCAATGAGCCGCTGTGAAGCGGGTCAATACTCGCCAATAACTGATGCGCTTTATCCGGTGTAATAAAATGCTCGCCAGTGTAATAAAGCACGCCCCACGCCAGCAGCATCGCAACCGGGATCACAATCACCACATTGCCGAAAATCGCAATCAGCTGGCTACGCATGGTATTGGCAATCATCGCGACCAGATTATCCATCTCTTTGGATTTACTGTCAGAGGCATTATCTATCGTTGCGGCAATCGCTGCGGCCGTCATTGCCGGCTGCTTGGTAGCAACGGTAAAGTGCAGGATATGAATCAAAATGAACCCGAGCCCATAATTCAGGCTGAATACGATTGCTTCGGTCAGCGGTGCCAGGTGGTGCTTGGCAAAAAAGAGCTTCAGTGTCGCCATGAAAGCAATGATTACGCCCGCCCCCATTGCTGAACGCATCAGGGCATAGTATTCGCTGCGATTCTCGGTGATATAGTGTTCGCCGGTGCGGCTTGCATTCTCGGTCACGCGCACCGCCATCACTTCCATATTTTCACGCCAATGCTCATGCAGGTCATTCTTATGGCACTCGCTATAGACCAGCGCCTTGAACAGCCCGACGATTTCAGTATCGGCAGATTGCCCATGCTGGAAGTGATGCAGGATATTCAACAGCTCCTCCAGGCGTGACACCTGCTGCAACATGCGCTGCAAAAGCTGCGTCAGGTTGATACTGGTACCGGTCTGCGCACTGTTACGCCTGATTTTTGTCACAATAGCCCGGCATTGATCAAGCATGACCAGGATGTGCTTGATATCGATCTGTCCGGCATGATCGGCCTGCACACTCAGGACATCTGCCAGTTCAGCTTGCTGCATCACAAAAGGCGAGCTGTGTTGCTCAAGCTCCGGGTAATTGCGCAGCAGCTCCGGCTCCAGGCCAAGCGCGGCTATTCGGTATGACAGCACTTGCGAAGCGGCGAATAAATTTTGCTGGCAGGCCGTAGCCAGAGCTGTATCGGCCAAGTCAAAACGCATGGCCTGGATCAGCTGCACCCACACACTGTCAGGCACGGCGCTCACCCATTGCTCGTCAGTGGTTTTACTGAAAAACAAAGCGAACAGATCAATCAGGTAGTCGCTGTTAATCGCGTCCGGCAGCAGCTTATGCGAGATGCGCCTGCGCATTTCGGAAAAGAAACCCGTAAATACAGAATGGCGTGAAATCAAAAACAGGGAAATTGGCTTACGCTCACTCAGCAGTTGCAGCACGGCCTCGCGCAGCAGCTGGGCTTTCTGCAGATCGGTAGTGAGCAAATAGCAAAGTGCCTGTATAGCCTTTAACGCAAGTTCGGTCTGGTCTGGCTTGGCCGGCCGGATTTCAGCGATAAGATCGGTAATTAACTGTGGCGCATAATGGTGCTGCGTGGCGTACTGCTCAAACACCTGCTCCATACCATTCAAATTCTGGCTCACATTTTTTTTCATATTTTTATGGTTCCAAAGTCTTACAGCTATTTGGTGATGATAACTGAATCGGCAATTTAAAAAACCGATTCCATCAGATGATCAAACAAAGGAAAAGTTTAAACCAATGCCATGAAAAGCAGAATCATCAGCAAGGCGATGCAAGCTTACCTTGCAAAGATCGCATCTGCCGCTGATGGACAGATGCTGATTTGAGAGTGAATCGACGAACCGATTACTTCGGGGTTTTAAGGCTGTCAGTCAAATGCGGATCAAGCGTTTGCAGCATCTGCGCGAACACTTTAGGGTTGCCCGCAACGATATTACCGGTTTTCAGCCAGCTTTCATTGCCCTGGAAATCACCGACGATACCGCCGGCTTCCTGCACCAGCAAACCGCCAGCAGCAATATCCCAGGTCGACAGGTTGATTTCAAAGAAACCGTCTACCCAGCCGGCAGCCACATAAGCCAGATCGAGCGCAGCCGAACCCGGACGGCGGATACCGGTAGTCTTTTTGATCATATCTTTCAACATATCAAGATAAGTATCCAGATGTGTAAAATCGCGGAACGGGAAACCGGTAGATATCAGTGAATCCTGCAATTTACTGCGGCTGGTAACACGGATACGCTTGTCATTCAGAAACGCGCCGCGGCCTTTGGTTGCGGTAAACAAATCGTTGCGCACCGGGTCGTAAATCACGGCCTGGGTCAGCACGCCTTTTTGCTGCAATGCGATTGAAATACAGTATTGCGGAAAACTGTGCAGAAAATTAGTCGTGCCATCCAGCGGGTCGATGATCCAGATGTTTTCAGCATCCTGATTGCTTTCGCCGCTCTCTTCACCTAAAAAGCCATGGTCAGGGTAAGCATCTTTAAGGATATCGATAATTGCCTGTTCGGCAGCGCGATCCACATCACTAACAAAATCGTTATAGGTTTTTGATTGAACTGTGAGTGACCCAACATCCTGAGATGCACGGTTGATAATACGGCCTGCTTCACGGGCGGCTTTAACTGCAATGATTAGCATTGGATGCATGACTAGATTTTCTTAAAGAACTGATAAAATGCTATTTTAACTTTTATTGACCTTAACACCAAATCAAGTGTTAAGAATCATCTACTGCGTCAGGCACTCAATTGGATAAACAAAACATTTTCAGCAACATTCGTGTCGTATTATGCCAAACCAGCCATCCCGGTAATATCGGCTCAACTGCTCGCGCCATGAAAACCATGGGGCTGCAGCATCTGTATCTGGTGAACCCCCTGCACTTTCCCGACCCGCAGGCAACGTCTCTGGCAACCGGCGCTGCCGACTTACTGGAAAGTGCTACCGTATGCAGCAGCTTATCCGAAGCGCTAACCGGCTGTGCATTTGCGATTGGCATGAGTGCGCGTAAAAGACAAATCTCGCATGAACTGGTCAACGTACGCGAAGGTGCTGCCCGCGCCGTGCAGATCGCTGCCGGCCAGCCAGTCGCACTGGTATTCGGCACCGAAATGAGCGGCCTTTCCAACGCCGAACTTGATTGCTGCCAGCTGCTGGCAATGATTCCGGCCAACCCGGATTATTCATCACTGAACCTGGCAGCAGCGGTGCAGGTCATGAGCTATGAAATCCGCATGGCGATTACCGACGGCACGCTCGAAGTCGACGCGCCGACTACCGAACTTGCCACCAATGAGGCTTTAGAAGGCTTTTATACTCACCTGGAAGATACGCTGGTTAAAATCGGCTACCTGAATCCAACTGCGCCGAAAAAACTGAGCGAACGCATACGCCGCATATATTCACGCGCAAAACTGGAAAAAGAAGAAGTAAACCTGCTGAGGGGTATTTTAACTTTATCGGTAACGCCTAAAAAACACACCAAATACTAAACCCAGTGTTTTAGTCAACATTGGATTTATGGCATAATTACACTATGTTTAATCATATAAAAGAAGATATATCCATTGTGTTCGAACGCGACCCTGCGGCACGTACACACTGGGAGATTTTAACCACTTACCCTGGCGTACATGCCCTGCTGATGCACCGGTTCAGCCATTGGTTATGGAAGAAAGATCTCTTCTGGTTCGGGCGTTTCTTTTCGCATCTGGGCAGATGGCTCACCGGCATTGAAATCCACCCGGGCGCAACCATAGGCCGCCGCGTGTTTATTGACCACGGCATGGGTGTTGTCATCGGCGAAACCGCAGTCATCGGTGATGACTGCACGCTTTATCACGGTGTCACTTTAGGCGGCACCTCCTGGAACAAAGGCAAACGCCACCCGACACTG
>Ga0208882_1000185_pt1 | contig 34505 bp, 26 predicted proteins | sample LakWasMet14_LOW5_2_FD_183862 | JGI IMG/M metagenome (GOLD analysis project Ga0208882, IMG submission 183862) | Freshwater sediment methanotrophic microbial communities from Lake Washington under simulated oxygen tension - Sediment Metagenome... | ecosystem: Environmental > Aquatic > Freshwater >...
CGGTGCATGTCCGCGAGGTGAGCGACCGCATCGCCTCGGGAGTGCGCCCTCAGCGCCAGGAGGGCGCCCGGTCCCTGAGCGCCGGTGAGGCACGCCACGGTGACGCCCGAGAGCAGGGCGAGGGAGGCGCGGTCGAGCGATCGCCGGCGGAGGTGGGCGAGCACTGAAGGGGCGACGGAGACCAGCACCATCGGGGCGATCAGCGGGGCCGTCCCGTGCACCTGCGCCCAGAGCAGGCCCACGGCGACCAGGGCGAGCCCGGTGCGGGGGCGGTGTTCCGGAGAGGCGCCCCAGCGGCGGAGCAGCAGCAGCGAGGCCAGCAGCAGGGCGAGGGCGACCACCTCGGGGCGCTCTCTCACACGGCCCACGAGCGCGGGCAGCGCCAGGGCGAAGGTGAGCGCCGCGGGAGGGAGGGAGGCGGCGGGGTCGCGGCCGCGGAGCACTCGCCAGCCCAGGGTGGTGATGAGCCCGCCGAGCAGCGCCAGGAGGAGGGTGAGCGAGAGGGCGCCGCCGTGGTTCCAGAGGCCGTAGCAGGCGAGGTCCCAGAGCCACTCGGGCACCGCGCGGATGTCGCCGAGGGCCGCCACGGACATGGGCTCCGGGACCACGCGGCGACCCGCTCGAAGCACCGCGCGGCCCAGCGCCAGGTGCCAGAAGAGGTCGGACTCCCTCATGGGCTTGATCGCCGAGAGGGCGCCCAGAACGCCGACGATCCAGCCCAGGAGGCGCCGGGTGCTCTGCTCGCTCACGGGCGCATCAACCCGGGAAGTAGGCGCGGGTGTTGGGGTGCACCGTCGGGTCGGCGCGCAGCTCGTCGGGGTGCATCCACTTCCAGCGGGCATGCTGGGCGCCGGGGAGGGCGGCGAGGTGCAGGTCGAGCGAGACCCGGTGGGCGATGACCACGTAGTGCGTGGAGACGCCCGGCTCGCCCGCGAAGTTGTCCTCGTAGAGGTGCTCGTAGACGCCTAAGGGGGAGGCGTCGGCGAGGCCGATGGGGTGGCCGAGCTCCTCGCCGGTGAGGCGACGGAAGGCGGCGTCGAGGCGCTCGTCCTTCTGGATGCGCCCCCCAGGGACGAACCAGAAGCCCTCGGCGGGGCGGTTGGTTCGGAGGCCCACCAGCACCTCCCCTCGGGGGTTGATCACCACGAGGTCGAGGGAGACCAGCGGCGCGAGGCGCACCACGGTGAGGAAATCCTGCGTCGAGAGTCGATGGCCGCTCATGGGGATTGGTCGGGAGTCTTATCTCAATCGGGCGACTGCTCGGCGGCCATCTCGGGGTGCCAGCGAACGGTGCGGCGAAGGGCCTCCGGGAGGCTGGTGCAGCGCGCCCCGGGGGAGGGGGGAGCGAGGTCGCGGTCGCGCCGACGATAGACCAGCAGGAGGTAGTGACCGCCCACGCTGGCGACGCACTCGGGGACGTAGCGCTCGGCGAAGGAGGGCAGCACCAGCAGGCGGCGCTCCACCGGCCACTGGACCCGCAGCCGGGGCTCGGGGCGGTTGGGGAGACCCACCGGGAGCGCGTTGGCGAGCACCACGTCAGGGTCGCGGGTGCGCAGCCAGGAGTCGTCGACCCGCTTGCGACCGAGGCCTCCGGGGCGAGAGGCGAGCTCCCGGTCGGTCAGCCCGCCGAGGTCGGCGATGCGCATCGAGGGGACGGCGTAGCCGAAGACGCCGATGTCGTAGAGGGCGGCGGAGCGGGCGCCGCGGGAGAGGAGCTCCCTGGCGAGCGAGGCGCGGGAGACGTCCTGCGCGCCGAGGAGCTCGTTGGAGTCGCGGATGAGGGCGCCTGCGCGGAGGTTCTGGGCGCTCCAGAGGGCGAGGGCGGCGAGGGCGGCGAGGGCGGTGGCGGCGCGGGGGAGGCGCCAGCGAGGCGGAGGGAGGAGCCCGGTGAGGGGCGCGTCGAGGGCCATCGCGAGGCATGGGAGCGAGGGGAGCAGCAGGCGGTGGCCGAACATCCAGTCGCCCCCTTCGAGCACCACCGCCAGGGTGTGGAGGGCGACCAGGGAGAGCAGCGCCCTCGCGGCGCGGGACATCGACGGCAGCGCCCCGAGGGCGACGAGGAGCAGGCCCCCCGCGAGGGTCGACCAGCCGAGGAGGTAGCGCAGCCCGAAGGCGCGGTCGGGCACCTTCGCCCGGAGCGTGTTGGGGAGCACGTCGCCGAAGTACGAGACCTTCCACGACAGGTAGACGAGGAGCGCGAGGGCGAGCGAGGTGCCTGCGCGCAGCACGTCGCGGCGAGGCGCCGGGGAGTGGAGCAGCAGCGTGACGGCGCCCCACCCGAGGAGGAGGCCCGCCTCGGGGCGCAGCAGGAAGGCCGCGGCGCCGGAGAGGGCGAAGGCCCACGGGCGGCCGCGGACGGCGGCGAGGGCGGCGAGGGTCCAGGCGAGGGCGAAGGGGACCGTCTCCAGGCCCGCGAAGGAGTGGTAGGCGAGGCCCGAGGAGGCGGCCACGACGAGGCCGGCGAAGAGGCCGCCGAGGGCGTGCGGGGCGGTGTTGTCGGGGGCGATGGAGCGGGCGCCGCGGACGGTGACGAGGGCGAGGGCGGAGAAGCAGGCGAGGGAGACCAGCGGGAGGACGAGCGGGGCCGGGAGCTGGAGGCGGAGGGAGAGGGCGGCGAGGACGGTCCAGAGGAAGTTGGTGTAGCCCTCGACGCGCTCGCCGGGGTTGAAGACGAGGCCCGCGCCGCGGGCGAGGTGGTGCGCGTAGCGATACGAGATGTACGCGTCGTCGACGTTGCAGCCGCTGAAGGTCAGGGCGTGGGTGAGGGCCGCGCCGGTGGCGGCGAGCGCGACCAGGGCGGGGGTTCGTGCGGCGCGCTCGGGCTGCAACCTCAGGTCTCCGCCCCGCTCAGGTCGCGGCTTCGCCGAGCAGGATGCGCCCGTGCTCCTCGCGCAGCTTCGACTTCAGGAACTTCCCCGTCGAGGTGCGCGGGATCTGCGACACCACCACGTAGGCGTCGGGCAGCCAGAACTTCGCGAAGCGCCCCTCGATGTGGGCCCGCAGCTCGTCGGGCGTGGCGCTCTGGCCCGGCTTGAAGGCCACCGCGGCGACCGGGCGCTCGCTCCAGGTCGGGTGCTGCGCGGCGAAGACGGCGGCCTCCAGCACCGCGGGGTGGCTCATCAGGGCGTTCTCCAGGGCGACGCTGCTGATCCACTCGCCGCCGGACTTGATGACGTCCTTCGCGCGGTCGGTGATGCGCATGTAGCCCTCCGGGTCGAGGGTCACCACGTCGCCGGTCTTGAACCACCCGTCGTCGGTGAAGCGGTCGCCGCCGTCGCCGTTGTAGTAGCTCGACGCGACCCACGGGCCTCGCACCTCCAGCTCACCGAAGGTCTCCCCGTCGCGGGGCAGCGGGCTCCCCTGGTCGTTGACGTGGCGGGTCTCGACGAAGGGCACCGCGTAGCCCTGGCTCGCTCGCAAACTCAGCAGCTCCTCGGGGCTGCGGTCGAGGAGGCCGTGCTTGATGTTGGCGACGGTTCCGAGGGGGCTCATCTCGGTCATGCCCCAGGCGTGCACGACCTGGAGCGAGTGGCGCGTGGAGAAGCCCTCGATCATCGAGGCGGGTGCGGCCGCTCCGCCGATGACCATGGCGCGCACGGAGCGCAGGTCCCAGCGCCTGGGCTCGTTGTCGAGGGCTGCGAGGATGCCGAGCCAGATGGTGGGCACGCCCGCGGCCAGGGTGACCTTCTCGGCGGCCATGAGGTCGAGCAGGGAGAGGCCGTCGAGGTGCGGTCCGGGCATCACCAGCTTCGCGCCAGCGAGCACGGCGCTGTACGGCAGCCCCCACGCCGCCGCGTGGAACATCGGCACCACGGGCATGCACGTGTCGCCCTGTCGGATGCCGAGGGTGTCGGTCATGCAGGACACCATCGCGTGCAGCACCGTCGAGCGGTGGGAGAGCAGCACGCCCTTGGGGTTGCCCGTGGTGCCGGAGGTGTAACAGAGCATCGCGGCGGTGTTCTCATCGAGCGCGGGCCACGCGTACTCGTCGTGCTCGGCGGCGAGCAGGGCTTCGTAGTCGTGGGTTCCTTCCGGGGCGGGGCCCGCGTCGGGGACCACGATGACGTGGCGGAGGCTCCGGACCTCCGGGCCGAAGGCCTCGTAGAGCTTCCAGAGCGAGCGGTCGACGATGAGGACCGAGTCCTCGGCGCTCTGCGCGATGTAGAGCAGCTCGCTCGGGTGGAGCCGGATGTTGAGCGTGTGGACCACGGCGCCCATCATCGGGACGGCGTAGTAGGCCTCGAGGTGCTGACGGTGGTTCCAGCAGAGGGTGGCGACGCGGTCGCCGGGGCCGACGCCGAGCTTCTTCAGCGCGTTGGCGAGGCGGGCGGTGCGCGCCGCGAAGTCCGCGTAGGTCTGCCGCTGCAGGCTCTTGTCGGGCAGCCGGGAGACCACCTCCTGGCGGGGGAAGAACTCCCTCGCGCGCTGCCAGAGGTGCGTGATCGTGAGCGGGAAGGCCATCATCCGTCCGGTCAACATCGGCGTCGTGCTCCCTCGTAGCGACTGGGTGTGAAACCGGGCGCGATGGTGACGGGTGTTGGGGGGGCGGGGGAAGGGGGGAGCGTGGGGGGGCGATGCTCTCCGGTACGACCGCGAGGCCGTCGGCGGGGATCTCCCCGGTACGACCGCGAGGCCGTCGGCGGGGATCTCCCCGGTACGACCGCGAGGTCGCCAGCGGGGATCTCCCCGGTACGACCGCGAGGCCGTCGGCGGGGATCTCCCCGGTACGACCGCGAGGCCGTCAGCGGGGATCTCCCCGGTACGACCGCGAGGCCGTCGGCGGGGATCTCCCCGGTACGACCGCGAGGCCGTCGGCGGGGATATCCCCGGTACGACCGCGAGGTCGTCAGCGGGGATCTCCCCGGTGCGACCGCGAGGCCGTCGGCGGGGATATCCCCGGTACGACCGCGAGGCCGTCAGCGGGGATATCCCCGGTACGACCGCGAGGCCGTCAGCGACCAGAGCCAGACCCTGAGCGTTAGCGAGGGGGAGAGCCCGCTCACGCTGCCAGTCGTCGTCCGGAAACGTGGTCGGTTTCCGGGCAGAGGCGTCGTCAGAATTCCGCGCTGGCAGCGTGGTAGGTCGCGCCCCCTCGCTAACGCTCAGGGTCTGGCTCTGGTCGCTGACGGCCTCGCGGTCGTACCGGGGAGATCCTCGCCGACGGCCTCGCGGTCGTACCGGGGAGATCGTGTCAAGCGACACTAAAGTTGACCCCCCTCGCGACACTAAACCTGACCCCCCTCCTGGGCGCGGGTTGAGGGGTGCGCGGCGGATCCGAGCAGCCCCGACTTCTTCTTCTGGCGGAGCCTGTAGCTGTCGCCATTGATCATCAGCGTGTGGCTGTGGTGCAGCAGCCGATCGAGGATCGCCGCGGCCATCACGTCGTCGCCGAAGACGCTGCCCCACTGCGCGACCATCTGGTTCGTGGTGAGCAGCATGCTCCCTCGCTCGTACCGCCTGGCCACGAGTTGGAAGAACAGGTGCGCGCTGCGCTTCTCGAATGGCAGGTAGCCGAGCTCATCGACCACGAGCAGCTTGGGCTTCGCGAAGAAGGCCACGCGCTCGGCGAGCTGACCCTCGTTCTCGGCCTTCGCGAGCGCCGCGAGCAGGGACGTTGCGGTCGTGAAGAGCACCGAGTGACCCTGCTCGACCGCGGCCCTTCCGAGCGCGATCGCGAGGTGCGTCTTGCCGACGCCGGGCGGTCCGAAGACGAGCACGTTCTCGCCATTGGCGATGAATCTCCCGGTGGCCAGTTCGCGCACGAGGCGCGCATCGAGCGACGGCTGGAATTTGAAGTCGAACGCATCGAGCGTCTTCACCGTCGGGAAGTGCGCGATCTGCATGCCCATGGCGATGCGCTTGCCCTGCTTGGCGGTGATCTCCTCCTGCAGGAGATGATCGAGAAACTCGAGGAACGACCACTCGCGCCGCGCCGCCTCGGACAGCAGCGCATCGAGGCGCGTCTGCACGTGACCGAGGTGGAGTCGCCGGAGGTGGTCCTGCACGCGGGCGTGGATGAGCTCGCTCATTGCGTGCCTCCCGCGCGGATGATGTCCTCGTAGGCGGAGAGGTCGCGTCCGAAGGACGCCAGATTGGACGGAGTCGGCGCGTCCGTGCGGGACCTCCAGAGTCCCGCGCGGTGCGACGGCTCGAGGACGATCGCGTGTGGCTCCTGGCAGCGCGCGTGCGTCGCGATGAGCTCGGCGCCGCGGTAGATGAGCACCCGCTCGACCTCGACCAGCACCTCCACCGGCAGCCGGATCAGCGCGAGCGGCACGCTGTATCGAATCGTATCGACGTTGACGAAGGCGTCATTGGCGACCCGTCGCTTGATGCGTCGCTCGCGCACCGGCAACGGCCGCGCGGGCAGCGGTCGGAGCGCGGCCCGCTCGTCGCGCTCGAAGCGGGCGCGCGGCGTCTCGTGGGTGGTGCCGTGGACGCGATCATCGGCCTGATCCATCCACGCCTCGAGGTGGGCTTCGAGCGCGGCGAAGGAGTCGAACGAGCGCCCCGCGAGGGCGTTGCGCTTGACGTACTTCACGCCCGACTCGGTCTTGCCCTTGGTGCGCGCGCGGTAGGGCGCACACGCCTTCGGCGCGACGTCCCAGTCGCGACAGAACGCCGTCCACGCCGGGTAGAAGAGCACCGTCTGCGTGGCGCGCTCGTGCTTGCTCACGAGCACGCTGGCGTTGTCGCCGAGCACCTCCAACGGCACGCCGCCGAAGCGCTGGAACGCACCGACGACGCCCTCGCGCCAGTCGTCGTGGCGCTCGGCGAGGAAGGCTTTGACGAAGAGCCGGCGCGAGTAGCCGAGCACGGCGGTGAGGAAGAAGACCCTCACGAACTGTCCGGCGATCTCGACGAGCTTCTGGCCGAAGTCGATCTGCATCTGGCGCCCCGGTGGTGTCTCGAAGCGCACCGTCGCGAGCTGCTCGGCGCGCCGCGCCTGTCGGGTGTCCTGCACGGCACGCTGCACGGTGCGGGCGCTGGCCTCGTGCCCCTCGCCGCGCAACAGCTGGTGGACGACGACGGCGTTGCCCTGCGCGGTGCTCTGGAAGAGCGCGACCGCTCGGGCCTGCGCCTCAGCGTCCAGGGCCCTGGCCGACGGCCGCGCCTGCGTCTCTGGAACAGCCCCGTCGCGCAGGTAGTGGCGCACGGTGTTGCGCGAGACCCCGAGCGTCCGCGCGATCTCCTTGAAGCCTCGACCCTGTGCTTGCAGCACGCTCATGGCCTTGACCACGTCTCCCTCGATCATCGGCACCTCGCCCCGGCGAAGTGCCACGTCCACGTCTCTGTCTCCCATCGGTCGCCTCCTGGTGGGCGCCCCGAAGGGGGGTCAGTTTTGCTGTCGCAAGGGGGTCAACTTAGCTGTCGCCTGACAGATCCTCGCCGACGGCCTCGCGGTCGTACCGGGGATATCCCCGCCGACGGCCTCGCGGTCGTACCGGGGATATCCCCGCTGACGGCCTCGCGGTCGCACCGGGGATATCCCCGCCGACGGCCTCGCGGTCGTACCGGGGAGATCCTCGCCGACGACCTCGCGGTCGTACCGGGGAGATCCTCGCTGGCGACCTCGCGGTCGTATCGCGGCAGCGCGGTGAGGGGGCCGCGGCCTTCCGCGTCAGCCCGTCGGGGCGACGGGCTTCTCGGCGGGCTTCTTCGTGCGCTTCTTCGCCACGTAGCGCGCCTGGAGCCGCGGGACGTGCGCCCCGAGGTCGCGGCCCCAGCGCGCCCCGGCGATGCGCTCGAAGTACTCGTTGGTCTGCACCAGCAACGTCCAGAGGCGGTCGCGCAGGGCCAGCATGGCCTCCTGTCCGCTCGTGCGGGTTCGCGCGCGGCTGGCGGTCGCGGGGCGGATCTTCTTCAAGAGGTCGGTTCCGAGCGCCTTGGCGCGCTTGACCTGCGCCGCGGTGACGGCGCTCCCGCTGCCGATGAGGTCGCGGTCGGTGTGGAGCACGGCGAGGTCGACGAGGTCGGTGGCGGCGTCGACGGAGCCGAGGCCCCGCTCGATGCGGGTGACCTCCGCGGGCGAGCAGCGGCCGATGAGCGAGAGCGTGCGGGCGTTGGAGAGGAGCAGCGCGCGCAGCGGCCGCGCCTCGCGCAGCATCGCGCGCACCTCGCCGGTGATGCGCGGATCCGCCGAGACGCGGCTGGCGGCGTAGACCACCGCGAGCGCGAGCGACTCGACGCCCTCGACGCGGGTCCAGTCGACGCGGAAGCCGGTGGCGTCGATCTCCGCGCGGGCCTCGAGGAGCGCCGCGCGACCGGACATGGCGTTGTGATAGGCGAGGTGCGGATCGGCGTGGCAGCGCAGCACGTCGGCGGGGCGCAGCGCGTCCGCCCGGGTGCGGAAGAGCTCGACGGCGTCGGCGGAGCCCTCGACCTCTGGGGCGTCGGGCTCGGCGTCGATCACCGACGCGACGCGACGCTTCGGGGCAACGGGTGACTTCTTCCTGGTGGATGTGACCGGTCTTGCCATGAATGGACCCTCCTGGGCGTCGATCGTAGGTCCGGCCGCGCGAGGGTCGGGAGGACGAAATGCACTCGCCCGCAAGCATATCGGGTGCTCCCCGGAGGGTGGATGTACGTCCGGGGAGCACTCCGCGGGCTCCGCAACGGGTGCGAGATGCGTGGGGGAGCATTCCGCGGGCTCCGCGACGGGAGCGAGATGCGCCGGGGAGCATTCCGCGGGCTCCGCGACGGGCGCGAGATGCGCCGGGGAGCACTCCGGGGGCTCCGCAACGGGTGCGAGATGCGCCGGGGAGTATTCGAAGAGCTCGCGAGCGGGCGCGAGATGCGCTGCGGAGTATTCGACGAGCTCGCAGGCGGGCGCGGGATGCGCTGCGGAGTATTCGGCGAGCTCGCAGGCGGGTCGATCGTCCGTTGGAGAGCGACGTCGGCCGCCTCGAAGCCCATGAGATCCCCGCCGAGCACTCCGCGAAGCGGATGCGGGCGTGAGCAACGGGGCGTGATGGGAGGCGAACGCGCCCGATGAGAAGACGCGGCAGCTGCGGGAGTGGCCTCGCTCGGGCCGACCGCGTCCCACGAGGTAGCGGCGCCCCTCGTGGCCACGGCGGCGCCCCTCGTCGCCATGGCGCCCGCGTCATGACCCCACGCGGAAGCCCGCCCCGACGTCGGCGCTCCAGCGCGTCGGGCCCATCAGCCCGAGCTCCCCGGAGGCCGTCAGGAAGAACCACCGGCGCAGGTCGACGCGCACGCCCGCGCGGCCGGTGAAGCCGAAGCGCAGGGCCTCGTAGTCCAGCGCCCGCCCGTCGACGTGGATCGTGGTGGTGACCCGCTGCACCGATCCCAGCAGGTCGACGTAGGGGGTCACCGGGCCGAAGCTGTACTCGCCACCCAGACCGAAGCGCACCGCCCAGCTCCACATGGAGCGGGGGGTGACGTCGTGGCCGTCGAGGCGCGTCGAGGCGGCGCTCTCGAAGCTGGTGAAGGGCAGGTCGAGCCCGGCGGTCATGCGCACGTGGGAGAGCACCGCGCGGGTCTCGTAGCGCAGCCCGAGGCCGAGCGAGCGGTCGTAGGGAGAGCCCTGGAAGGACTGCGAGAGCGCAGGGGCGGAGCTGTTGGCGAAGCCGGTGGCGCGGTGGTCCTGCGAGGTGACGAGGAAGCCCATGGTGGCCTCGAAGTGGTCGCCGCTCGCCGCGGGATCGGCCGACGCGGTGGAGGCGGCCAGCGAGGCGGCCAGCGTGAGGGGGACGGCGAAGCGAGGAAGTGAGTTCATGCGAGGGAGCAGTGCATGGCCGGTGCCTGCGGTAGGGTGCCCTCGATGTGGTTCCACTGGCTCACCCGGCGACGACGCGCGCACATCCTGGAGACGCCCTTCCCGGAGGCGTGGGAGGCGATCGTCGAGCGCAACGTCTCGCACTGGTCGCTGCTCGACGACGAGGAGCGATCGCGGCTGCGCGACCTGGTGAGGGTCTTCGTCGAGGAGAAGCACTGGGAGGGCTGCGGCGGGCTGGAGATGACCGACGAGGTGAGGGTCACCGTGGCCGCGGAGGCGTGCCTGCTGCTGCTGGGCCGGGACCACGACCTCTACGACGACGTGGAGAGCATCCTGGTGTACCCGAGCACGGTCATCGCGGCCGAGCGGCAGCAGGGGGTCTTCGAGCGCGGCGGGGCGGTGGTCGAGGAGTCCGAGGCGATACTCGGGCAGGCGCACAAGGGCGGCCCGGTGATCCTGGTGTGGGACGCGGTGAAGCGCGGGGCGCGCGACCCGGACGACGGGCGCAACGTGGTGTTTCACGAGTTCGCGCACAAGATCGACATGGTCGACGGGCCGGTGGACGGCACGCCGCCGCTGCCCGACGGGGAGGCGCTGCGGAGCTGGGCGGAGGTCTGCTCGGAGGTCTTCCTGGCGCTCAAGCGCCACGAGCCGGAGGTGCAGCGGGTGCTCGATCCCTACGGGGCGCGCAACGAGGCGGAGTTCTTCGCGGTGGCGACGGAGTCCTTCTTCGAGCGACCCGTCGCCCTGAAGGGGGCGCTGCCCGAGCTCTACGCCCTGCTCTCGGGCTTCTATCGGCAGGACCCGGCGGCCAGGGAGCCGCGCCGTTGACGTAGGTCCCCGGCGAGACAAGGCATCGTTCTACAGACGCGGCGCCCGTGACGCCGGGAAACCGAGGCGAGTGGCAGACGAGTCAACGAAGACCAGGGGCGGATCGTCGAGGACGGGAGCGACCATCCCGGGGGGATGGACGGCGGGCGCGCGACCGGAGCTGCTGGGGGTGCCCGCGGAGGTAGGGCTCTGCGACGGGCGCACCATCACGGGCCTGCTCGAAGGCTTCGCCCCGGAGGCCCGGGAGCTGGTGATATGGCTCGGCTCCAACGACCCGGAGATCGAGGCCTTCGACCGCAGGATCGTGGTGGCCGCCGAGCGCACCGTCTTCATCGGCCTGCTCAGGCGCGGCGGAGGGAGCGTCCCGGCTGCCACCGGAGCCGCCGCCGAGACCCTGCGGGTGCACGTCTCCCGGGAGCGCCACTTCGACGTGAGCGTCACGTCCACGATCGAGGGCGCGGCGCTGGGCATCCGGGCGGTGCCGCTCGGGGGAGGGCCCTTCCGCGAGATGCTCTTCTCGCGCGACAACGTGCTCGGCCTCGAGCGCCTCGAGCAGATCGGCTCGATCCTCCTCTCGATGGGCGCCGTCAGCCGGGAGAACGTCGACCGCGCGCTCGTGCAGCAGGCCGAGCTCCGCCACCGCACGACGGTCATGCCCGCGGTGACCCCGCCTGCCGTCCCCGCGGCGGCCCCGGTCGCGGCGGTCGAGCCCTCGGCGGCGAACGGGCTGCGGCTCGGCGAGGTGATGCGCGGGATGGACCTCATCTCCGAGGTCGAGCTCGCGCGCGCCGTGGCGGCGAAGTTTCACCTGCCCTTCGTCGACCTCGACGCGACGAGGCCAGACCCCGCGGCGGCGGCCGAGATGCCGCGCGAGGTGATCCACCGATACGGCGTGCTGCCGACGGCCTTCGACGCCCGCACGCTCACGCTGGCCACGCGCGAGCCCATGGCGCCCGAGCACCGCAACCTGCTGGAGTTTCGCATAGGGCGAAGGGTGCGGGAGGTGATCGTCGCGCCGACGCAGCTCGCCCGCCACGTCGAGGCGTGGCTCGCGCTGGCCCCCGCGCCGGCGCCCGCGCGCCTCCCAGGCGTCCCTCCGCCGCTCGACCTGGCGGCGCCGCAGGAGGACTTCGAGCAGATTCTCCGCGAGCTGGGCGCGCTGCCCCCGGAGGCGGATGAGGAGGGCGACGGCGTCGAGGCCACGGAGGTCTCCGACAACGTCATCGTGCGCCTCGTCCATCGGATCTTCACCGACGCCCACCGCCGCGGCGCGTCGGACATCCACATCGAGCCCAACGGCGCGGCGGAGAACACCATCGTGCGCTTTCGCATCGACGGCGACTGCGTGGTCTACCAGGAACTCCCAGCCGCCAGCCGCCGTCCGCTGGTGGCTCGCATGAAGATCCTGGCGGGGCTCGACATCGCCGAGCGCCGCAAGCCGCAGGACGGGAAGATCAAGCTCCGGCTCTCCGGGCAGCCGGTGGAGCTGCGCGTGGCGACGCTGCCCACCTCGATGGGCGACGAGGACGCGGTGCTGCGCATCCTGGCCTCGTCGCGCCCGCTGCCGCTGGCGCAGATGGGCCTGTCCGAGCGCAACCACCGAGAGGTCGCCCGCATCCTCGCGAGGCCCTACGGGCTCATCCTCTGCGTGGGGCCCACCGGGTCGGGCAAGACCACCACGCTCCACTCCATGCTCGGCGCCATCAACACCCCCGACATGAAGATCTGGACCGCCGAGGACCCTGTGGAGATCACCCAGGCGGGGCTGCGGCAGATGCAGGTCAACGTCCGCGCGGGGCTCACCTTCGCCAGCGCGATGCGCGCCTTCCTGCGCGCCGACCCCGACGTCATCATGGTGGGCGAGATGCGCGACGCGGAGACCGCCGGCACCGCCGTCGAGGCCTCGCTCACGGGCCACCTCGTGCTCTCCACGCTGCACACCAACAGCGCCCCGGAGACGGTGACCCGCCTGCTCGACATGGGCCTCGACCCCTTCAGCTTCGCCGACGCGCTCGCGGGCGTGCTGGCCCAGCGCCTCGCCCGCGCCCTCTGCAAGCGCTGCAAGGAGCCCTACGACGCGCCCGAGGAGGCGCGCGCCGAGATCGCGCTGGCGCTCGGCGAGGCGGCGGTCGCGTCGCGGCCCGAGCTCGCCCCCGGCGGGACGCTGCGGCTCTGGCGGGCTCCGGGCTGCGGGGCCTGCGGCAACAGCGGCTACAAGGGCCGCGTGGCGCTGCACGAGCTGATGATCACCGACCCGGCGATCAAGCGCCTGGTCGCCCGCCACGCGCCGGTGGACGAGCTGCGCGAAGCCTCCGTGGCGGGCGGCATGACCACGCTGCTGCAGGACGGCATCGAGAAGTGCCTGCTCGGGCTCACGGACGTGCGGCAGGTGCTGGCGGTGTGCACGGCGTAGGGAAGGGGGCGCCGTCGCCGTCGCCCCGCGCCCGGATGGGAACCGCTCACTCCGCGAAGGGCGTGTCGAGCCCGCGGGCCTTGAGCGCCGCGACGTAGGGGGCCTTCTCCAGCGACCTCGCGTAGCCCTCGGCGGGGTCGATGAGCGCGCCGTCGACGAGGTCGAGCAGCGCGTCGTTGAGCGTGGCCATCCCGATGCGCCGCGAGGTCTGCATCACCGTGGGGATCTGGAAGGTCTTGCCCTCTCGGATGAGGTTGGAGACCGCGGGGGTGGTGAGCAGCACCTCGCGCGCCGCCACGCGCCCGCCGCCGAGCTTCTTGCAGAGGGTCTGGGAGATCACCGCGCGCAGCGAGCTCGCGAGCATCACCCTGATCTGCGCCTGACGGTCGGCGGGAAACTGGTCGATGATCCGGTCGACGGTGCTGGCCGCGGTGGAGGTGTGCAGGGTGCCGAAGACCAGGTGCCCCGTCTCGGCGGTCTCGATGGCGATGGAGACGGTCTCCAGGTCGCGCAGCTCGCCCACCAGGATGATGTCCGGGTCTTCGCGCAGGGCGGCGCGCAGGGCGGTCTTGAAGGAGTCGGTGTGCACGCCCACCTGGCGCTGGGTGATCACGCACTTCTTCGCGGCGTGCACGAACTCGATCGGGTCTTCGATGGTGATGACGTGGTCGGTGCGCGAGCGGTTCACGAGGTCGATGAGCGCGCAGAGCGTGGTCGACTTGCCCGACCCGGTGGGGCCAGTCACCAGCACGAGGCCCTTGGTGAGCTGGCAGAGCCGCTGCACCTCCGGCGAGATGCCCATCTGCTCGACGGTCACCACCGAGGCCGGGATGTGACGGAACACCGCCGCCGGGCCGAGCCGCTCTCGCAGCGCGTTGGCGCGGAAGCGACCGACGCCGGGCAGCTCGTAGGCGTAGTCGGTGTCGTGGCTCGCCGCGTACTGCCTGCGGTTTCGCTCGGGCATCACCGAGCGCACCATCGCGTCGAGCGCGGCGGCGTCGAGCGGGGCCTCGCCGGGCAGCCGGTACATCTCCCCGTGCAGCCGGAGGATGGGCGGCTGCGCGCAGCGCAGGTGCAGGTCGGAGGCGTACTTGGAGACCATCGAGCGCAGCAGCGCGTCGAGCGCCGCGCGCGCCCTCTCGATGCCCTCGAAGGGGCGGATCGTGTCGCCGTCGTCCTCCGCCGCCACGGCCACCGACACCACGGCCTCGATCGGCGCCGGGGCCTCCGGCGCGGGAGGCGTCGGGGCGGCGGGTTCGACCGCTTCGACGGGGCGCTTGATGGCGCGGTACTGGCCGGTGAGGCGCTGCCGCTCGCGGCCCTCGTCGATGGTGACGCGCGCCCTCCAGAGTCCGTCGACGCGGGTGGTGTGCACGGTGAAGGCGCCGTCGTCGGAGAGGTAGGCGAAGTCCGCGGGCTGCCCCGAGGCGAGGAGCGCCGCGGCGTCGGGCGGCGCGATCTCCGTGAGCAGCGAGAGCACCTGAGGGCCGGTGAGCGGGGCCTTGGTGACGGGCCTCGGGACGCCGTCGATCTCGAACTCGGCGAGCTCCCCCTCGCGCAGCCGTAGCGCGGCGGCGCGGTGGCTCACCATGGCCGAGAGCAGCCGGTCGAGCTGTGGCATCAGGCCACCGCCCGCGCGAAGGCGAGGTGGCGGAGGCTCACCGCGAGCAGCCGGTCGTGGGCGAAGAGGGCGATGAAGTCGAGGGGGGTGTCGTTGAGGAAGTCGACGAGCCGGGTGCGGTCGGCGCGCGCCTCGGGGAAGATCGACCCGGTGCACGCGCGGCCGTCGGCGAGGGTGAGCTCGACGTGCATGCCGACGAGGCCGCGGTCGACGGTGTCGTCCTCGCGGGGCAGGGCGGTGGCGACGAAGGCGATGTGGGACTTCTGCACGAGGAGCACCTCGCCCGAAGCGAGCTCCAGGGGCAGGAAGCGGTCGTCGCCGTTGAGCGCGTCGAGCGGGTCTTCGGGCCCCGCACGGAAGCGCGCTGCGCTCTGGAGGAAGAGGCTGCCGTCGAGGCAGAGGCCGCTGTCGAGGGTGATCGAGACGCGGTGGCGAACCTTGTCGATCCGGTACTCGCTCATGCGCCGGGAGTGTCGGCCCGGCGCGGTGGGCGTCAAGCGCGGTCGGCTACTGCAGCCGCGCGCGGAAGCCGCAGTAGGAGGGCCACGCCGTCGGGAGCGCGGCGGCCCACGGGGAGGCGGCGACGCCCCGGGGGTGGGCCGCGAAGAACTGCACCACCTGCCGGCCGAGCAGCGCCCGGGGCACGGTGTGGCCGCTGTTGTGGTTGCAGTAGACGACGTCGTGCTGGCGGGCGTTGAGGTAGCCCACGTCGTTGCCTGCGAAGACGTCGAAGTGCGCCATGGCGACGAAGAGGTTGAACGCGTCGCTCTCGCCGCCGAACATCATCAGCTGCGCGTAGCGGGCGCTGCTCGGGAGCGCGGGCCACGCGGGGTAGGTGCGCAGCGGGCCCAGCGTGGGAGGGTTCTCGGGGTTGGAGAAGTAGCCCCCGGAGTAGCTCGCGATGGCGGCGAGCTGAGAGCCGCGCAGCACGCCCAGCAGGTCGGACATGATCGCGCCCGCGGAGAAGCCGGCGGTGTAGACGCGGTCGCGGTCGACGCCCCAGCGCTGGTCGAGGCAGCGCAGCACGGCGTCGAAGAGGCGGGCCTCGCGGTTGGGCGTGGTGGCCCGGAGGTTCTCCCACTCCAGGCCGAGCGGAGAGGTCGTCGGGCCGAGGCGCGTCGAGACCGGCGTCACCAGGATGAAGGGCATCGCGGCGTTGCCCACCTCGCCGGCGAAGAGGGGGTTCATGTTGGCCGCGCTGTCGCCGAGCCCGTGCCAGTTGAAGACCACCGCCCAGTGGCCGCCCGGCGCCGTCGCCCCCGGAGGCAGCGTCAGGATGAAGGAGCGGTCGAGGGAGTCGACGCGGAACCCGGAGACCATCCCCGGGGCGAGCGCGTCGCAGGAGCCCGCCTCCAGCGGCGGCTCGGCGATGTCGGGGTCGGAGACGTCGCGGACGACCATCGGGGGAACGTCCTCCGAGGGCGCCTCCCCGGCGTCGACCGCCGCGGGGACGTCCGCCGCGGGGACGTCCGCCGCGGGGACGGAGCCCGTGTCGGCGGTCGCGGCGTCGGCCGAGGAGGGCGGCGGCGCGACGGCGGACTCACCGCAGCCCAGTGGGGCGGCGGCGAGCAGCATCGGGACGACGAGCGAGTGCAGCAGGCTTCGCGGGGCGGTCGACGGCATCGGGCGGGGACTCCTTCGGTGATCTATGGCGCGGAGGGAGGCGGCGCGATCATAGCCGGTCGCCGCGCGAAGGCGGCCGTCAGCAGCACCGGGGCCAGCACGTAGGCCAGCGAGATGGCGAGGTAGCGGTCGTCGTAGAACCACCCCACCGCGGGCATCACCATCAGCACCTGCACCGCCGCGGCGAAACCCAGCAGCCAGCGCTCGAGCGCCGCGCGCGCCGAGGCCAGCACCGCGGCCACGACGAAGAGCATGAGGTAGTAGCCCGAGAGCTCCGTGGCGAGGGGGGCGGCCAGGATGGCGAGGGTGAGCCCGATCCAGGGGCGTCGGGCGCGGACGAGCGCCAGGAGGAGCAGCGCTCCGAAGGCGAGCTGCAGGCCCCGGAGCCAGAGGTGGCGCGCCTCGCGGGTGGCCCTCACCTCGTCGGCCCAGCGCTGCATCCAGACCTCCGTCGGAGCCCCCGGGAGCCGGGCCTGCACGCGCTCGACGCGGTGCTCCGGGTCGAAGGAGACCAGGGTGCCGAGGCCTGCCTTGTTGGAGGAGGCCACCGAGGCGTGGCGGCGGATGTGCTGGGTCCACTCGGTCCAGGAGGAGGGGCCGACCACGGCGGCGCCGAGGGCGACGAGCGCCGCCGCGGTGAGCAGGAAGCCCGCGGCGAAGCGCCGACGGTCGACGGCGTAGCGGGCCCGCAGCGCCGGGGAGGCGACGCCCGAGAGGAGCACCCCGACGAGGCCGAGCGCCGGGAAGCCACGCATGGCGGCGGCCCACCCCAGGGCGGCGCCCGCGAGCCCGGGTCGCCCGCGGCGAAGGGCCACCAGCGAGAGCACCAGCAGGAAGAACCAGTCGAAGCGCAGCATGGAGAAGGCGACCCAGGTGAAGCGCCCGGGCTCCTGGGTTCCCCAGAGGACGAGGGCCAGCGCGGCGACGCGCCAGCCGAAGGAGGCCGCCAGCGCCGCCACGCAGAGCGCGATCAGCACGAGGTCGAGCGAGGCCAGGAAGCGCAGCCCGAGCTCCGTCGAGGGGACCACCCTGGAGAGCGCCCCGCTGGTGACCGTCCATGCGGGGGTGGGGTTGTACCCGTGGTCGATCTGGCTCTGTCGCCACGCGGGCTCGTTGAGCCCGGTGCGCAGGTTGCGCACGTCCTCGCGGAAGCTCCGCCAGCGCTCCGGGGTGAAGCGGGAGCGGCACACCGACGGGTCATCCAGGGCCATGCTCGCGGGCACCTGCCGGTCGGTCACCAGGTCGCGGAACATCCGCTGCCGCACCAGCGCCTCTCCGCCGGTCTCGGCCTCCGCGAGCGCGGCGCAGCGGTAGATCAGCCCGTAGCCGAGCTCCCGGTGGTACTTGCTGCCGACGTAGTAGTGGAAGACGTCGTGGCGGTGCACCCCCCCGGTCGCGATCACCGCGCCGAAGTTGAACCACGACGCCGCGGCGCAGAGGGCCACCGCCCCGGCGACGCCGTGGGCGACGGGCACGGACACCGGGCGCCCCTCACGTCGGCGAGCGCGGAGGTAGACCGCCCAGCCCAGCGCCGCGAGGGCCACCAGCGCCCTCGCCCTGGCGCCGCCCCACTCGTCGAGGCCGCCGAGGCAGATCCACCACCCGAGCGCGATGCCCAGCGCCCCGAGGCCCAGCGCGATCGCCGCGCGCCTCAAGGCGACTCCCCCGGTCGGGGCTGGGGGAGCGAGTACCCGGTGGCCTCCCGAAAGGCCTGGCCGAAGCGCGGATCGGGGATCGCCGAGGAAAGCTCCAGCGAGGCCGCGCGCAGCGCCCTGCGGTCGTCGAGGCCCGCGGCCCATCGACGGAGCAGCGTCACCGCCGCGCGATGGTCGCCCCTCGCCGAGGCCACCGCCCCGAGGCAGCCGTCGGCGCGCCCGGTGTCGGGCTGCGAGAGCGCGTAGCGGAGGCACCACGGCGCCGCGGCGGACAGCCTGTGCTGGCGCAGCTCGAGGCGAGCGCGGGCGAGCGAGGCCTCCGGGTCCGACGGGTCGCGCGTGGCGATGGCGCGGAGCACGGCGACCTCGTCGGTCCACCCTCGCACCCGGTGCGCGGTGAGCGCCGCCGGGAGCGCGAAGCCGACCAGCATCCATGGCCTTGCCAGGCGCGCCGTGCTCGGGCCGAGAGCGCGCAGCAGCCCGAGGGCCGAGAGCACGAGCCCGAGGTGAAGCCCGAGGGAGGCGCCGCCCCCGGTCACCAGCGCGGCGCCCGAGAGGCCGGAGGCCAGCGTGGAGGCGAGCAGGGCGGCGGCTCCGGCGCGAAGCAGCGAGGCGTCCTCGGGCTCGCTGGCGCGGGTGGAGAGCGAGGCCGAGAGGGCGGAGAGCAGCAGGGGAAGGATGCAGGCGGCGCTGGCGACGGAGCGGGTGGTCGCGGCGACGAAGGGGGAGGGAGAGGGGATCCAGGCGAGGAGGCTCGCGGTGCCGCCCCCGCCCAGGGCGGCGACGCCGGGGAGGAGGGCGCCGTCGCCTCGGGTGATGGCGAGCGAGGCGAGGGCCGAGAGCGAGGCCGCGGCGAGGGCGATCCGGCGGTGGGCGCGGGGTCGGACGAGGCTCGCCGGGAGCAGACCGAAGAGGCCGTAGCCGGGGGCGCAGAGGCCTGCGGCGAGGGCGGCCGAGGCGCTCCAGGCGACGCCCTCGAGGGGAGGGGCGAGGAGCGAGCGACGGGCGGCGAGGAGCGAGAGCGCGAGGGCGAGGAGGGCGTCCCGGCCGGCGAGGGGGGCGCTCAGGTCGGCGGCGCAGGGATGGAGCGAGAGGGCGAGCGAGGCGACGGCGGCGACGGGCGCGGGGACCTTCGAGGCGCGGAGCAGGGAGAAGAGCGAGGCGACGAGCGCGAGGAGCAGGGCGGGCCCGAGGGCGTGCTGCACCAGCGGCGCGGCGCGAAACCACTCCCAGGAGAGCCACGACCCGAAGGCCCCGAGTGGGGCGTGGTCGCGCACCTGTAGCCCTGCGCCACGGAGCAGCACCCGCCCCTCGGAGAGCATCGCGGCCAGGCCCGAGAAGGAGTGGAGCCGGGGGTTGCGGACCAGCAGCAGCCGGTCGCCGTCGAGGAGGCTCCCGCCCAGCGCTGCGGCGTGGGCGAGCGCGGTGACCGAGAGCGCGAGCCCACGCCACGCGCGGTCTGCGCCCGCTTCGAGCGGGGGCGCCATCGGCGCGATGGGAGACCGCCGCCGAGGACGGCGTCAAGGGTCATCGTGGCGAGAGGGCGGCGATCAGCCGCTGCGCTGGACGCCGCAGCGGCCGCCCAGGCAGACGCAGCGCGCCTGGCCGCAGTCGAGGGTACCTGGCGCGCAGTTCATGGTGCACGCCGTACCTGCGCAGCTCGGGGCGTTCACGCGAGCGGTGCACGCCGCGGGGTGGCAGCACGCGTCGGGGACGCAGTCGGCGTCGGTGCGGCAGGCGGGCTGGGGGTTCTGGTCACGGCCCGGGTTGGGGGGGAGGTTGTTGCCCAGCGGACCCACCATGGGAGGGATCTCCGGCTGCCGCCCGGTGCCGGGGGAGGGCTGCAGGGGCTGGCCCGACTGCACGCTCGGCGGCGACGGGGGATTGGCCGAGGCCGACGCGGGACCGGGCTCGGCGTAGCCGCCGCGTGACGCACAGCCCGCCGAGAGCACCAACAACAGCATCGCGGACCGGTGGAACTTCATCGGGGCTTCACATCTCTTTCGGGGCGCGCGGTGGCCCACGCGGGTGTCTACCGCCGTTGCAACGCCGCCGCCACGCCGTCGCTCGGATGAGCCCTGCCGCCACAGTGTGGCGAGCGGACCGTTGACTCCGCGTCGGGCACTGGGCGGCTCTCCGCGGCGGTGCAGGCCCCTGTGCGCCGCTGGCACGCGGACTGCTCTCCTCAACCGCGGTCGGGTTCACCGCCCTGAGGACGGTGCTCGATGATCGAAGAGAGTCGGACAACCCATCATCGCCGCCGCCTGTGAGGGATGCAGGGGCGTCACGGAAGGGGGAATGGTCCCCATGGACATCCTGGATGTCATGAAGCTGGCCCACGATCGAACCGCGACGCTCCTCCGTCGGGTGAACACCACCGCGGAGGAGGATGGTGAGCTCGCGATCACGGCCTACGAGGTGCTGAACGAACCCGTCGCTCCGCCTCCGACGGAGGCTCCCGGCTCCAGCGTCCGCGCTCGCAGCGGGCAATGGCAGACCGGGCCCACCCGAGGCGGGCGTGCGGCCTGAGCGGCGGAGCGCCGGGGGGCGCCGGACGCGAGGGGGCGAGTGACGCGTCGGGCCCTCGGCCGCACCCGGCTGCTGCTGCCGGGGCGCGACATGAGCTGGAAGGAGTTCTTCTCCAGGCTCTTCAAGGAGCTGGAGCACGACGCCGTCGACGACGTCGCGGCGACGGTCACGTTCTACTGCGTGCTGTCGCTCTTCCCCTTCCTGCTCTTCGTGGTGGGCGCGCTGAGCAAGGTCGTGAGCTGGGAGACCATCGACGACGTGGTGCACCAGGTGTCGCTGGTGATGCCGCGCGAGGTGACGGCCATCGTCTCCACCCGGCTCACCGCGCTCAAGACCCAGCCCGCCACCGGGGTGCTCACCCTGGGCTTCATCGGCGCCCTCTGGTCGGGCTCCGCGGGCGTCGCGTCGCTCATCCCCGCGTTCAACCACGCCTACGACGTCGTCGAGACCCGCCCCTATTGGAAGCGGCGGCTGCTGGCGCTGGCGACCACCCTCGGCGTCGGGCTCGTCGCCCTCGTGGCCTCCCTCGTCGCGCTCGCGGTGCCCGCGCTCTCCCGCTGGGTGGGCGGCCCCCTCGGGGAGCTCCTCTCATGGGTGCGCTTCCCCATCGCGGGGGCGATCATGATGGTCACCTGGGCGCTGCTCTACCGGGTGCTGCCCAACGTGAAGCCGCGGTTTCAGCCCGTGTCTCCGGGCTCGATCGTGGGCGTGCTCCTCTGGGTGGGCGCCTCGTGGGGCTTCGGCCAGTACGCCCAGCGCTTCGGCAGCTACGAGGCGACCTACGGGGCCCTCGGCGGCGTGGTGGTGCTGCTGCTCTGGATGTGGGTCTCGGCGCTGGCGCTGATCCTTGGCGCGGAGGTCAACAAGATCCTGATGCCGGTCGGCGAGAAGGAGCAGATCGACACGCACGTCACCAACATGCCCGAGACCGCGAAGCAGCAGGAGGGCGCGCCGGAGATCGCGCCCGAGCAGTACGCCGGTCAGGACGCCGAGACCGAGCGGACGCAAGGGGAGAAGCGCCCCAGCGCGCCCGCGGAGGAGAAGGCCCCGGAGGCGGAATGGATCAGCGGGCGCCGGCCAGGATCGTCACCGACGTGATGCGCGTGGGCGTGGCGGGGGGCTCGCCGCGGGCGATGCGGTCGAGGACGTCGAGGTCGGAGACGCCCAGCACCCGGCCGAAGACGGTGTACTGGCCGTCGAGGCTGGGGGTCGGGGCGAGCGTCAGATAGAACTGCGAGCCGTTGCTGTTGGGGCTGGCGGAGCGCGCCATGCCGAGGACGCCGGGGGCGTCGAAGCGCAGCGCGTCGGTGACCTCGAGGCCGAAGTTGTAGCCGGGGCCCCCGCGGCCCCAGGTGGCGCGGCCGCCGTCGACGGTGTTGGGATCGCCGCCCTGAGCGACGAAGCCCTCGATCACCCGGTGGAAGGCGATGCCGTCGAAGAAGTGGTTGCGCGCCAGCCAGACGAAGGAGTTCACCGTGATGGGCGTGGCCTCCTCGAAGAGGTCGATGGTGAGGGTGCCGATGTCGGTCACGACGAGCGCGCGGTAGTCGTAGCCCGGCATCAGCGAGGGCTCCGGGGCGGCGGCGAAGCGGCGGATGGGCGTGGGGGAGAGCGCCGGGAGCTCGCGGTAGTCGAGCGGAGGAACATCCACCGCGGCGGGGCGGTCCTGGGCGACGGGGGCGTCGACGGCGGCGGGGCGGTCGGGGGGCGGGGCGGTCGCGTCGATGGGGGCGCCGAGGTCCTGCGCGGCGCGGGCGTCGACGGGGACCAGCGGGGCGGACGACGAGGAGCACGCCGAGAGCGCGAGGAGGAGGAGCAGGGCAGAGGTGGGTCGCATCGGCGCCGGAGCGGAGCACGAACGCGCGGTCGCGTCGACGATCGGGCAGCTTCCGCGCATCGGGTCGGGGTGCCATAGCTTCTGCGATGAAGCCGACCGACACCAGCGCCACCCGGCGAGAGACCGACTCCATGGGCGAGGTCGCCGTCCCTGCCGACCGCTACTGGGGCGCGCAGACGCAGCGCTCGCTGGAGAACTTCCGCATCGGGGGGCACCGCTTCCCACCGTCGATGGTGCGCGCCTTCGGGGTGGTGAAGAAGGCCGCCGCGCTGGCCAACCGCGAGCTCGGGCTGCTCGATGGGGAGAAGTGCGCGCTCATCGTGCGCGCCGCCGACGAGGTCATCGAAGGGCGCCTCGACGAGCACTTCCCGCTGGTGGTCTGGCAGACCGGCAGCGGCACCCAGTCGAACATGAACGCCAACGAGGTGATCGCCAACCGCGCCATCGAGCTCGCCGGGGGCGTCATGGGGTCGAAGCGACCGGTGCACCCCAACGACGACGTCAACCGCTCGCAGTCCTCCAACGACGTCTTCCCCACGGTGATGCACGTGGCCGCGGCGACGGAGGTCACCCGCCGTCTCCAGCCCGCCGTCTCGGCCCTGCGCGCGGCCTTCGAGGAGCGCGCTCTCGCCTTCCGCGACGTCGTGAAGATCGGCCGCACCCACCTGATGGACGCGACGCCGCTCACCCTCGGCCAGGAGTTCTCCGGCTACGCGGCGCAGCTCGCCTTCGCCGAGCGGTGCATCGCCCAGGCGCTCGACCCGGTGTACGAGCTGGCCCTCGGGGGCAGCGCCGTGGGCACCGGGCTCAACACCCATCCCCGCTACGCCGAGGCCGTGGCCGCGGAGGTCGCGGCGCTCACCGCGCTGCCCTTCCGCACGGCGCCCAACAAGTTCGCCGCGCTCGCCGCGCACGACGCCCTCGTGGCGCTGAGCGGCGCGCTGAGGGTGCTCGCGGTCGCCGCCATGAAGATCGCCAACGACGTGCGCCTGCTGGCGAGCGGCCCCCGCTGCGGGCTCGGCGAGCTGGTGCTCCCGGCCAACGAGCCGGGCAGCTCGATCATGCCCGGCAAGGTCAACCCCACGCAGGCCGAGGCCCTCACCATGGTGTGCGCGCAGGTCATGGGCAACGACGTCGCCATCGCCGTCGCGGGCAGCGGCGGCCACCTCGAGCTCAACGTCTACAAGCCCGTGATCATCCACAACCTGCTGGAGTCCATCGTCCTGCTCTCGGACGGCTGCGCCAGCTTCCGCGAGCACTGCGTCGAGGGCATCGAGGCCGACCGCGAGGTGATCGCCCGCCACCTGCGCGACTCACTGATGCTGGTGACCGCGCTCAACCCGGTGATCGGCTACGACAACGCCGCGCGCGTCGCGAAGTCGGCCCTCGCCCGGCGCGTCACCCTCCGCGAGGCGGCCGTCGACCTCGGGCTGCTCAGCGGGGAGGAGTTCGACCGGCACGTAAGGCCCGAAGCCATGACCGGCCCCGGCTCTCGCTGAGGCGGAGTTCATCGCAGGTACGCAGTCTCGCCACAGGGCGCAGGGGGTGTGGCGACGCGCCTCGGGAGACGATGTCGGAAGAGCGAAAGAGCCTGGAATTCAAGCTAGATTCCAAGGCTGTCGCGACCGGCATGGGGATTGAAGTGCGCTCCCAGGCGAGCGGCGAGGCGGACCGTCTGACGAGCCCGCCGTCGCAGGAGGCCAATCGATGAAGTCATTCACCCTGCAACGCGCCTCGACGGGCATCGAGGGACTCGACGACATACTCGGCGGCGGGCTCCCCTGCGATCGGGTGTACCTGGTCCAGGGCAACCCCGGCGTGGGCAAGACCACGATGGCGTTGCAGTTCCTGATGGCGGGGGCGGAGCGGGGGGAGGTGGCGCTCTACATCACCCTCTCGGAGACCGAGGCGGAGCTTCGCACCACGGCGCACTCGCACGGGTGGACGCTCGACGGCGTCACCCTCTTCGAGCTCGACGCGACCGCGATGAGAACCCACGACGGCGACGCCAACGAGCCCTACACCGTCTTCTACCCCGCGGAGGTCGAGCTCTCCGAGGTGATGAAGTCCCTGCTCGCGGAGGTCGACCGCATCGGCCCCTCGCGGGTGGTCTTCGACTCCCTCTCCGACATCCGCATGCTCGCGCAGGACGCGCTCAACTACCGCCGCCAGGTGCTGACGCTGAAGCAGTACTTCTCGGGTCGGGCGTGCACGGTCATCATGCTCGACGACCTCACCGGCGAGAACTACGACGGCCAGCTCCAGAGCCTCGCCCACGGGGTCATCACCCTGGAGCAGATGGCCCCCGTCTACGGCGCCGACCGCCGCCGGCTGCGGGTGGGCAAGCTACGGGGCTCTACCTTCCGCGCGGGCTTCCATGACTTCAACGTCTTGAAGGGCGGGCTCAAGGTCTTCCCCAGGCTGGTCGCGGCCGAGCACCGCAAGCCCTTCTCCCCGGAGCCCGTCACCAGCGGCGTGCCCGCCATCGACGCCCTGGTGGGCGGCGGCCTCGACCGCGGCACCAGCACGCTCATCCTCGGCCCCACCGGCGTCGGCAAGTCCGCGCTGGCCTCGCAGTACGTCGCGAAGGCGGCCGAGCGGGGCGAGACCGGCGCGCTCTTCACCTTCGACGAGAACGTCGGCACCCTGCTCTTCCGGGCCGAGGCCCTCGGCGTCGGGCTGCGTCAGCACGTCGACTCGGGCAAGGTGATGCTCCAGCAGGTCGACCCGGCGGAGCTCAGCCCCGGGGAGTTCATCCACAAGGTGCGCGACGCCGTCGAGCAGCGGGGCGCTCGCCTCGTGGTGATCGACAGCCTCAACGGGTACCTGAAGTCCATGCCCGCGGAGGAGTACCTGGTGATCCAGCTCCACGAGCTGCTCACCTACCTGAGCCAGCGCGGGGTGATGACCATCCTCATCGCCACGCAGCACGGCATCCTCGGCAGCGGCATGACCACCCCGGTGGACGCGAGCTACATCGCCGACGCGGTGATCGTGATGCGCTACTTCGAGTCCGGCGGCAGGGTGCGCAACGCGCTCGCGGTGATGAAGAAGCGCAGCGGCAGCCACGAGCGCACGATCCGGGAGTTCACCGTCGGGCCGCAGGGCTTCGAGGTGGGGCCGCCCATGAAGGCCTTCCACGGCGTGCTCACGGGGGTGCCGACGTACACGGGCGCGAGCGACCCGCTCATGGGGAGCGACGATGCCGACCGAAGCTTCTGACCGGGAGGCGAAGCGGGTGCTGGTGCTCGCCCCGGTGGGAATCGACGCGAGGCTGATGAAGCGAGCGATCCTCGACGCCGGCCTCGGCGCGGAGACCTGCCTGGACGTGGCGTGCCTCTGCGAGGAGCTGCTGCGCGGCGCCGGGGCGGCGGTGTTCACCGAGGAGGCGCTCACCGAGGAGGGGGTGCGCACGCTGCTCGACGCGCTCGGGCAGCAGCCCGCGTGGTCGGACATGCCGCTGGTGGTGTGCACCTTCCCAGGGGCGCTCGGGCGGGCGAGCAGCGGGAGGCTCCGGGCGATCATCGACCGGGGCAACGTGACGCTGGTCGAGCGGCCGATGCGGGCGCGCACGCTGGTGAGCGCGATGCGGGCGGCGCTCAACGCCCGGGGACGACAGTACGAGCTGCGCGACCTGATCGAGCAGCGCGAGGCGCTCCTGCGGGAGGCCGAGGCCGCGAGCCGGCTGAAGGACGAGTTCCTGGCGACGGTGAGTCACGAGCTGCGCACGCCCCTCACGGCGATGCTGGGGTGGGCGGAGCTGCTGCGCATGGGGCGGCTCTCCGAGTCGAAGCAGCGGCAGGCACTCGCCACCATCGAGCGCAACGCCCGGGCGCAGGTGCAGCTCGTCGAGGACCTCCTCGACGTGAGCCGGATCGTGTCGGGCCGGCTGCGGCTGGAGATGGGCGCGGTGCTGCCCGGGCAGTTCATCGAGCCGGCGGCGGAGTCGGTGCGCGTGGCGGCCGACGCCAAGGAGGTGGCCCTGGAGCTCGACCTCGACCCGACGCTCGGACCCGTGATCGGCGACGCGGCGAGGCTGCAGCAGGTGGCGTGGAACCTCCTCACCAACGCGGTGAAGTTCACCCCGCGGGGCGGCAGGGTGAGGGTCACCTCGCGCCGCGTGGGGCCCTCCGTGGAGCTGCGCTTCTGCGACACGGGCCGCGGGGTCTCGCCGGAGTTCCTGCCCTACATGTTCGATCGCTTCCGGCAGGCGGACGGGTCGAGCACCCGCGCCCAGGGCGGCCTCGGCCTCGGGCTCGCCATCGTGAAGCACCTCGTCGAGCTGCACGGCGGAACCATCGAGGCGCACAGCGACGGCGACGGCTGCGGCTCGGAGTTCATCGTCCGTCTCCCGGTGCCCGTGGGGGGACTCCTCGTGGCGCCGCGCTCGATCGAGGCTCCCCTTCACTCGTCGCTCGGCTTCGACTGTCCGCCGGAGATGGTCGGGCTGCGCGTGCTGGTCGTCGAGGACGAGCCCGACACCCGCAACCTCCTGGTGATGCTGCTCGAGCTCTGCCACGCGCAGGTCGTCAGCGCCGCCAGCGCCGCGGAGGCCCGCGAGCTCGTCGCCCGCGGCGCGCCCGACCTGATCATCTCCGACATCGGGATGCCCGGCGGCGACGGGTACGCGCTCATCCGGGACGTGCGCGCGATGCCCGACGACCGCGGCGGCCGGGTGCCCGCGGTCGCGCTCACCGCCTACGCCCGCGCCGAGGACCGCGCTCGGGCCCTCCGCGCCGGCTTCGACGAGCACCTCCCCAAGCCCGTCGAGCCGCGCGAGCTGGTGCGGGTGATCGCGTCGCTCGCCCGCGCCAACGGCCTCGTCGCCCCCGCGGCCCGGTAGCCGCCGGGGCCGGGCGGGCGGTACCATCCGCGGCTCCATGGCGTTGCCGCAGCTTGTTCCGGGGATGATCTTCGCGAGGGACTACCGCGTCCTGCGGCACCTGAGCGCCGGGGGCATGGGCGCGGTCTACGTCGTCGAGCAGGTGAGCACGCAGCGCCAGCGGGCGCTCAAGATCATGCTGCCCGACCTGGTGCGCGACCCGAAGAACCGCGAGCGCTTCACCCAGGAGGCGACCGTGGGCGCGCGCATCCGGAGCGACCATCTGGTGGAGGTCGTCGCCGCGGGCATCGACGAGGCGACCGAGACCCCGTGGATCGCGATGGAGCTCCTCGAGGGCGACGAGCTCGCGAAGGTGCTGGAGCAGCGGGCGCTCTCGCCGGGCGAGCTGCTGGAGGTGTTCCGCCAGCTCTGCCACGGGCTCGGGGCGGCGCACCGCGGCGGGCTCGTGCACCGCGACCTCAAGCCCGAGAACATCTTCCTCGCGCACGCCCGCCGCGAGGGCTCTCCCTACACGGTGAAGATCCTCGACTTCGGCATCGCCAAGGTGATCGGCGAGTCGCGCACCGCGGCCATGTCGACCTCGACCCTGGGCTCGCCGCTCTGGATGGCCCCGGAGCAGGCCGAGCAGGGCGCCATCCGCCCCGCGACGGACGTCTGGGCGCTCGGGCTGATCGCGTTCTACGCGCTCACCGGCGCGTACTACTGGCGCATCGCGCACGGCGACTTCGCCATCGCGATGCTGCTCAAGGAGATCTTCGTCGACCCGCTCGACCCGGCCTCGGTGCGCGCCGGGCTCTACGGCCGCGCGGCGATGGTCCCCCCGGGCTTCGACGCGTGGTTCTCCCGCTGCGTGGTGCGCGACCCGGCGATGCGCTTCCACGACGCCAACGAGGCCCTCGCGGCGCTGATCCCGGTGCTCTCCAACGCCGCGGGCATCCCCGTGGTGGCGCAGACCTACCCCGGCCCGCTGCCCACCGCGGCGCCGCTGGCGACCCCGCCCGGCTACGCCTCCGCGCCGCTGCCGACCCCGCCCGGATACGGGTCGGCGCCGGTGGTGCACCCCACGATGGCGCAGCCCGGCTACGGCCCTCCGTCCCATCCCCCGTGGGCGCCGACGGCGTCGGGCCCGTGGCCTCCGGCGCAGGGCTACGCGCCGCCTCCGCCGCCCCCGAGGGGCGGATCGTCCATGGGCCTGATCGTCGGCATCGGGGTGGTGGTGCTGGGCTTCGCGGCGGCGGTGGGCATCGCCCTCGCGAAGCGCTCATCGGACCCTTCGGAGCCCGCCGTGGCGGGTCAGCTCCCGCCCCCTCCGCCCATCACCGGCCCGACCACTCCGACGATCCCCGGGTATCGCCCGCCGCAGTGCCGAGGCACGGGGATGGACCGCGACGTGGCAGGGCTCGGCGGCGTGGTGCAGCTCGCGTCGGGGCGCTTCCACTCCTGCGCGCTGCTCCGCACCGGCACCGTCGCCTGCTGGGGCTGGAACAACTCCCGTCAGGTCGGCAATGACACCACCGAAGATCAGCTCAACCCCGTGATGGTCCCGGGCCTGGCCGGCGTGCGCCAGATCGGCGCCAACGAGCAGACCACCTGCGCCCTGCTCCAGACCGGTCAGGTGCTGTGCTGGGGCCTGATGCTCCGCGGGGCTCGCGGTCTGCCCACCCCCATCGAAGGCCTCCAGGGCGCGACCTCCGTGGCCGTCGGAGGCTTCCACGGCTGCGCGACGGTGGCCGACGGGACGGTGCGCTGCTGGGGGCAGAACGGCCACGGGCAGCTCGGCGACGGCACCGACGACCTGCGCTTCGGCGCGGTGCCCGTGGTGGGCCTCGCCAACGTGGTGCAGGTCGTGGCGGGCGAGCAGCACTCCTGCGCGCTCGACCGCGCGGGCTCCGTGTGGTGCTGGGGCCAGCAGGAGCAAGGGCAGCTCGGCAACGGGCGCCGGGCGAGGGAGCCGGTGACCCGCCCCGCGCTGGTGCCTGGCGTGACCGAGGTGGCGGCGCTCGCGGCGGGCGAGGGCCACACCTGCGCGCTGCGGCGAGACGGCTCGGTGATGTGCTGGGGCTCCAACGCGCAGGGCGCGGTCGGCGTCGCGGGCGAGGGGAGCCAGGCCAGCCCGGTGGTCATCGGGGGCGCCGGGCCCGCGGTGCGCATCGCGGCGGGCTACCACCACACCTGCGTGGTGCGCCGAGACCGGTCGCTGGTGTGCTGGGGCGAGAACACCACCTGCCAGCTCGGGGTCGGCCCCTTCCAGGCGCCGCGGGGGCCGCAGCTCGTCGCGCGCATCGGGCCCGTGGCGGAGCTCGGACCCGCGGGGATGCACACCTGCGTGGTGCGCCCCGACACCACCGTGCGCTGCTGGGGCTTCAACAACTACGGTCAGCTCGGAAACGGCACCACCGCCGCGGGCGTCGACATCGACTACGGCCAAACTTCTGTTGTGCACTGAAGCCGCCGGGAGGAAGGTTCGTACTTCCCGACTGGAGGCTCACTCATGATGTTCACACGACGCTCGACCTCGATGCTGGTCCCCCTGCTGGCGGCGCTCGGCACGCTGCTCATGGCCGCACCGGCCTCCGCGCAGTTCCGTTGCCCTCCGGGCATGATGCGCAACCGTTGGGGTCGCTGCGTACCCTTCCGCAACCGGATCTGTCCTCCAGGGCAGATGTTCCAGAACGGCATGTGCGTGACCGTCGGGGTGCCTCAGCCGGTGGCCTGTCCCCCGGGCACCGCCTTCGTCAACGGGTCGTGCGTCCCGATGCAGCAGCCCGTGGTCTGTCAGCCCGGCTACGCCTTCGTCAACGGGTCGTGCGTCCCGATGCAGCAGCCCGTGGCGTGCCCGCCGGGCTTCTTCTTCGCCAACGGCCGCTGCGTCCAGGCGCAGCAGCCCCCTCCCATGGCGTGCCCGCCGGGCTTCTTCCTCTCCAACGGCCGCTGCCTCCCGATGGGTCAGCCCGCCCCGGTGCTCTGCCCCCCCAACACCGCCCTCGTCAACGGCGTGTGCACCCCCATCGCCGTGCCGTCCCAGCCCGTGGCGTGCCCGCCGGGGTACTTCTTCAACAACGGCACCTGCGTCCAGGGCGGCATCCAGCCCACGGCGTGCCCCCCGGGCTGGTTCTTCTTCCGCGGTCGCTGCCGCCCTCGCTGAAGCGCCGCGCTCCTCGCCGACCCCCTCTTCAAGCCATCCCCATCCCCCCGTCGCGGCGAAACACCACCGTCAGGTTGTTCGCAGGCATCGCCACGGTCTCCACGTGGCCGAGCCCCCGGGAGCGCGCCTCCTCGATCACCGCCTCGAGGTCTCGCACACCCCAGCGCGCGTCCCTGCCGCGGAGGTCTTCGTCGAAGGCCGCGTTGCTCGGCGCGGTGTGCTCGCCCCCCACCCGAAACGGCCCGTAGAGCACCAGCGGAGCGCCCGGCGGGAGCACCCTCGCGGCCCCTCGCATCAGCCCCGTGCATGACTCCCAGGGGGCGATATGCACCATGTTGATGCACACCACCGCGTCGGCCCGGTCGATCGGCCACTCCTCCGCCGCCGCGTCGAGCGCCCTCGGCGCGACCACGTTGCGCAGGCCCGAGCGCCCGGTCCACGCCGCGATGCTCGCCCTCGCCGCCTCGCCAGGGTCCGTAGGCTGCCAGGTCAGCGCCGGCAGGTGCTCGGCGAAGTAGACCGCGTGCTCGCCGCTGCCGCTGGCGATCTCCAGCACCGTCCCGGAGCGGGGGAGCACCCGGCGGAGCACCGCCAGGATCGGGTCGCGGTTGCGCTGCGTGGCGGGGGCGAAGCGTCGGGGGTCGGAGGGCTCCATGCGCGGGAGGATACCTCCGCCGCGACCCGCGTCAGTCGGCGAGCACCGCCTCGAGCTTGTCGAGCAGGGACTGCGGGCAGAAGGGCTTCTCCACGAAGCCCGCGAGCCCCATGCCCGCGAAGCGGCTCATCGCCTCCTGCTCGGAGTACCCGCTGGAGAGCAGCACCCTCACGTCGCCGCGGATGCGCCGCAGCTCGATGAAGGTCTCCTCGCCGCCCATGCGCGGCATCGTGACGTCGAGCAGCACCGCGGCGATCTCGCCCTGATGCTCGCGGAAGCGCTCCACGCCCTCCACGCCGTCGCAGGCGAGGAGCACCGTGAAGCCAGCCCGCTCGAAGATGCGCTTCGCCAGGAAGCGCACGCCCTCCTCGTCGTCGATCACCAGGATGGTGCCGGTGGCCTTCGCCTTCGCCCGGGCGGGTCGTCGGTCGATCGCCTCGGAGGGGGCTGCGCCTACCGGGAAGAAGGCCCGCAGCGTGGTGCCCCGGCCCGGCTCGCTCTCCACCTGGATGGCGCCCTTGTGCCCTCGCAGGATGCCGAGCACCGCGGCGAGCCCGAGGCCCCGGCCCACGAACTTCGTCGTGTAGAACGGGTCGAAGATCCTGGCGGCGGTCTCCGGGGTCATGCCCGCCCCGGTGTCCGAGACCTCAAGGCAGACGTAGTCGCCGGGCGCGAGCTGGTCGTCGACGAAGGTGTCGGCCAGGAAGGACCCCTCGGCGTGCATCACGCGGGTCGCGAGGGTCACCTCGCCGCCGCGGTCGCCGATGGCGTCCGACGCGTTGGCGATCAGGCTCGTCACCACCCGACGGATCTGCGCGGCGTCGCCCTCGATGAGCGGCAGCCCCGGGGCGAGGCGGTAGGTCAGCGTCACCCCCGCGGCGACGGCGCCGGGGAGCACCTGGGCCATGTCCTCCACCAGGCGACCGAGGTCGATGGCGGTGAGCACGAAGCGACCCCTCCCGGAGTAGGCGAGGAGCTGCCGGGTGAGGTCGGCCGCGCGCAGCGCCGCGGTCTGGAGGTCGAGCAGGAGCGGCCGCACGGTGCTCGACGACGGCAGGTCCATGAGCGCGAGCCCCGCGTTGCCGAGGATGCCCACGAGGAGGTTGTTGAAGTCGTGCGCGATGCCCCCGGCGAGCACCGAGAGGCTCTCCAGCTTCTGCGCCTGGAGGAGCCTCTCCTGCCGACGGTCGAGGGTGGAGACCGCGCTGACGACGCCGAGCATCGCCTCGGGGGAGCCGTGCTCGTCGCTGATCGCTCGGATGTTGGCGCGCATCGGCACCTCGCGCCCGTCGTCGATCGCCCGCACGCGCCACGTGCGCGACACCTTGTCGCCCGCCCACCGCCTGCGGAGGATCTCGTCCGCCGCCGCCGCGTCCTCCGGGGAGAGCAGGGCGAACACGGGCGTGCCCACGAGCGCGTCCGGGGTCGACCCGACCAGCGTCGCGAACTGGTGGTTGCAGTAGCGGATCACCCCGTCGAAGCCCGCGATGATGATGCCGTCGAAGACCGTGTCGAGGATGTTGCGGTAGCTCTGCGCGAGGAGGCGGCTCTCGGTGAGCACCCGCGCGTTGCTGACCGCGCTCGCGGCCTGGTCGGCCATGCCGCGCAGCAGGTCGAGGTCCGCCGGCTCGAGCACCAGCGGGCCGTCGTGGGAGGCGAGCGAGAGGGCGCCGTGGAAGGTGCTGCCGCTCACCAGGTAGGCCACCGCGAAGCCGCGCACCCGGTGCCGGTCGGCGTCCGCGGCGTCTTCGGTGAGCGCCGCGACCGGTGCGTACTTCACCCGCTCGGGCTGGCGGCGCTCGGGATAGGGGACGCCGGCGTAGGGGACGAGCGGGGGCAGCGGGGGCGCCTCGTCGGCGCCCTCGGAGTACACCACCCGGTAAGATCGGGCGTCGGACTCGTACAGCAGGAAGGCCGCTCGGAGGTGGGGGCCGAAGCTGTCGCGCATGGCGGCGCAGAGCACCCGCGCGATCTCCGGCACCTCCATGCGCTCGGAGATCTTCGAGGCGACGGCGATGAGGGCGTCGGCGCGGCGACGGTCGGCGGTGGTGGCCTCCTCGGCGCGGACGCGGTCGGTGATGTCGACGATGATCCCGTCGAGGCGGGCGCCGGCGCGGACGAGCTTCGCGGCGGCCCATCGCAGCTCTCCGCAGCGCCGGTAGCGGAACTCGAAGGCCGCGTCGCTCGTGGCCCCGAAGCGCGGGGCGTCGGCGGGGTGCACCGCGGCCATGAGCGCGTCCCAGCCGAGGCCCGCCCGCGGGTCTGTGCCGACGAACTCACCGACGGTGGCGCTGAGGTGGCTGATGCGGTCTTCGTCGAGGTCGCGGACCCACGCGACGTGGCGGAGCGCCTCGGCGGAGCGGTTGGGGCTGCGGCTATCCGATGACATGGGGGCGTCTATCCAAGGTACACCAACGACCAACCGACCGATCGCCCCATGAACGCAGGGCCCGATGCTCCGGATGGGGTAAGCGGTCGGTCGGTGAAGTGCACTTGACGGGCCGCACCCCTCGCACTCCATAAGACCCACCACCATGCAGCGCATCCTCTCCGACCTCGTCGAGCTCCTCCGCCTCGAACGACTCGACCGCGACCTCTTCCGCGGCAACAGCCAGGACCTCGGCTGGGGCGCCATCTTCGGCGGCCAGGTGCTCGGCCAGGCGCTCTCCGCCGCGGCGCAGACCGTCCCCGGCGACCGGTCGGTGCACTCGCTCCACGGGTACTTCATCCGCGCGGGCGACCTGCGCCGGCCGATCGTCTACTCCGTCGACCGGCTGCGCGACGGCAAGAGCTTCGTCACCCGGCGCGTCGACGCGGTGCAGGAGGGCGAGGCCATCTTCAGCCTCGAGGCCTCCTTCCAGGTCGAGGAAGACGGCCTCGAGCACCAGGACCCGATGCCCGAGGTGCCTCCCCCCGAGGCGCTGCGCTCCGAGCGCGAGCTCGCCCTGCTCCTCGCCGACCGGCTGCCCGAGGCCTTCCGCGCCATCGCCACGGCCGAGCGGCCCATCGAGATCCGCCCCGTCGAGCCTCGCAACCCGCTCAAGCCCACGGCGGTCGAGCCCCGTCGGCACCTCTGGGTGCGCGCCATCGACAAGCTCCCCGACGACGCCGCGCTCCATCGTTACATGCTCGCGTATGCGTCCGACTTCTCCTTCCTCGGCACCGCGCTCGACCCGCACGGCGTGAGCTGGCTCACCCCCGGGATGCAGGTCGCCTCGCTCGATCACGCGATGTGGTTCCACCGGTCGTTTCGCTTCGACGACTGGCTGCTCTACGCCGTCGAGAGCCCCTCGGCCTCGGGCTCCAGAGGCCTCGTCCGCGGGCGCTTCTTCGACCGCTCGGGCCGCCTCGTCGCGAGCTGCACCCAGGAGGGGCTCATCCGACGGCGCAAGTGAACCCGCGGCTCCTGGAGTTCGGAGTACGAGCGAGAGGCCGTCGGCGAGGAGTCCCCGGTACGAGCGCGAGGCCGACGACAGGGAGTTTCCGGTACGACCGCGAGGCCGACGGCGACCAGAGCCAGACCGCGACCGTGAGAGGGTGTCGATAAAGGGCTCGTGTGGGGCTGTTGAGATCGCGGCGATCACGCGGCGATCGGTCCCATGTCCCCTCCGTCG
>Ga0208882_1000190_pt1 | contig 33826 bp, 48 predicted proteins | sample LakWasMet14_LOW5_2_FD_183862 | JGI IMG/M metagenome (GOLD analysis project Ga0208882, IMG submission 183862) | Freshwater sediment methanotrophic microbial communities from Lake Washington under simulated oxygen tension - Sediment Metagenome... | ecosystem: Environmental > Aquatic > Freshwater >...
GGGCTTGTAGTGATTGCACATCAGCACATCTATAATTAACTTGCTGTCTTAAATCTAGTAAATCTTCTCGTAATTCATCTATGCGCTGCTGTTGGTGTTGCCATGCGGCACGATACCCCATGTACAGATAACGCTTACCCATGATGGTGTAATCAGTAGGCAATGGTTCATCTAATTCATCGTCATACCATGATTCAAATTCTGCTTTTACTTGTTCATTCTGTTCGCTCATTACAATCCCCTTAAATTCTTACGTGTTCTATAAGTCACAATATCTCTCACGGTAGATACGCCACATTGAAACTTGTTAGCCAGATAACCATATCCACGGACATAGGCTAAGTGTAGCGCTCTAATCTCTATCACTTGTTCATCTGTCAGCTTAATTCTGTGTTGGTTACGTTGCATTTTTTATCCTTTTAAATATCTACTCCATAACACAAACTATTCAAGAATTCTGACGCTGTGTGTTACAGGCTAGATACTTTTCCCTTGACGCAAATTAATCGCCTGGCCTTCCATATCTAACTACCTTGCAAGGATTCCTATGTTCATTGATTCTTAACGTGAATCACTCGGTATCATCAGCAGCGTAACTAACCTGGAGGATTGCTGCCTGATACTGCTATGGTTTCCCCACTCATAGCTTGGGTGGCAAGTAACTACTTAATCACTAATCTTTGTTTAACTTCCAAATGTGCACCTTGCACTTCTAGACCTGCATCAATTGCAGCTTTAATCAGCTTCTTATCAACGACTAATGGCAATGGTTCAGGTAAGCGTTTAAAGCCATCATCAATCAATGTTTCATCATCAATAATCACACTGGCTGGATTGTTTTGTAGCGCAACCGTAAACACTGGCGATTCAATCTTGTTAATGCCTGCCTGCTGCATATTTACAAGTAACCAGTTCTTGATATGGTCTACACGCTCTTCAATAGCTTTGCGTCTATCTGCAAGGCGTTTTTCTTCTTCTTTGATGGCATCAGGCAATGCTTCCATGTTGCGAATTACAAAAGCATAGTCTTCAATTTTGCGTTGTATCTCTGTACTTTCGCCTTCTAATGTGTCAGCAATAGTAACTTCATCAAAGTTAAGTTCTTCAAGTTTGTTTTGCAGTGCCAGTCGTTTGCCTACGAGTTCATAAAGTGTTGACATAGTTATCTACTAAAATGGAATATCATCGTCAAAGTCAGCGTTATTAGTTCCGCCTGCCGTTGTAGATGGTGCGACTGATGACTTGTTGGCGCGTCTGTCATTTACTGGCTTTAATGCAGCTAGCATCTTTGCAAGTTTTTCAGGCTGTGTTTTCTTATCCAAAATTTCACTTGCTGTCAGTTCGCTGTCAGCTTCAAATACACCAGCAACGATTACACGGTCAACATCATTGCCATTAGTTGTATTGGTTGATAATTCTCGTTGCAGTAATAAACCGATACGTTTACCCATCAAGTCTGGATAGCCGTTTGCACGGGATTGAACTACTGCCTTTGCTTCGCTATCCCATTTATCAAAGTCAATAAGTCCTTCTTTTGCTTCTTTGGTGCGTGTGCAACACAAAATAGCCTGTACAGTTGCCATGCTTGGCAATGTTTCGCCTTTTGAATTTACTGTGTAAAGGTCAAGATAATTGGCTGTTGAGCCATCATCAGTTTTAATTGATAGGCCGAAGCCCCCTGTGCCTTGCTTACTTAGAAGTTTTTCAGCGCGTGTAATCACTCCAATATATTTGCCTGTTTCTTTGATTGATGTATTAAGGCGGTCTGCTTGTCTTGCTTCATTTGCATTAAGTGTTAAACTCATTTTTAAGTCCTTTAAGTTAAGCTGCTTGTTTTAAGTCGTAATACTCTTTAATGGATTTATCGACTGCCATTAAGTCGTTTTCAATATGGTCATCATCAAACAGCCCAATAGGCGTTTTAACTGTATCTGAGCCATTATTTTTAGTGCTGAATACATACTGACCATTGATAACGTGAGTGCGTAATACAATGGTTAGCAAACCTTCTATTGTTATCTTTTCATCAAGTAACTTGCCGATTGTTTTAGCCTTTACTTGTCCTTGTTCGCTAACATCGGTATGTGATAAAAGATAGACGCGTTTAAAGTCTGGCAAGTTAGTTGCTGCTGTAATCACATCAAAGTAATGACGCGCCATTTCTGTAAATTTCTCATAGCCTTTTTCATGTGCTCGTGTCATAAACTCATTGGCTAACAGATACTGCAAATCATCAATAACGATAATCTCGCGTGTAGTTTTCTGCATAGCCTTAATGATTGATTCCCAATTGTCAGAATGATAGATGTTGCCGCCATCATTGACTGACTTCCAATTTGATTTAAAAGGGAGCGGTTTCTTCACCACTTGAATCAGTAATGTTTCTGCTGGGTTCATGTTGCGTAGGCTGGTTGATTTTCCAGTTCCTGATGTTCCTAGTACCATTGTCGCTATGCTCATTTTTAATTCCTTTAGTCTTTAACTGATTAAACTCATATGATTCAAATTCTTCATGGTTAAGCTGTAGCTCTCTGTCATCACCATAGTCAGGTATGTAGGCACCGTTACTCATACATTGTCCATGTCGCTAAAAATGCTTGCTTCCTGCTCATTCCTTTGCTTCTATATTTGCAGTAGATACTGCTAAATGTGTAGAAGTACATAGCAAGCAATAACAAGAAAATCCATCCCATTACATAACCGATATATTTCATAGCTGGCTCACTAACAAAAATAATAAAAATGCACAGATAATGAACAAAATAAATGCAATGGTTTCAAGTATCATCTGCTCGGCTGTAAACTCGTGGCTGGTATCAACTTTCGACCAATCTCTAAAATTTTTCATAGTCCGCTCTCAATTCTTGATATACGATTACAGGCCAGTGTTGCGGTAGTAGTTCCCATGTTCACATTGCAGTAGCCAGCACCTGCTACTAAATCAGCGTATCGTTCGTTAGCGTTTACCATTGCAAGTAGCGCAAAGAACGCAATCGCGACAGCCAGTGCATCAATAATATTTCTCATTTCATCACCTCAACAAACCAATCAGGTGATGTTTTTACATTAACTTTATTTTGCTCTTTCATTTTCTCTAGCATCATCAAGCTGGCAGACTTAGCGAATACTTCCACGCCTTTTTCATTGCCTAATCCGTAGCTGACTGCCATTGATATAAGCACCTTAAAAAATGCTTCTGCATCTAATGCCATATCATTAAGTTCAGTCGCTTCTGAATACTCAACATCATCAAGCGCATATACCAATGGAAAAAATAATTCTTTATCAGTCATTTGAGTAACCTGCTTTCTTGTTTTCTTGAAATATGGCTTGAAACTGTGCATTAAGCTCTGCTTTTGGCATTGAGTAATAACCATTAACCATTGATTCTGATTCCAGATACATTTCGTAATCAGCAGTTGGGTAACGCTTTGCATATTCTTCACGGCTCAAGCTCATAATTCACTCCAAAAAAAGGCTACTCACTTACGCTTTCACCTATAAGGTCTTACTAGGGAGATAACAATCAACGTTTTGCGTTGATGTGTTTATTATACGGATTCGTATTCTTGTGTCAATACGTTTTCGTATTTATTTTTGTATATTTTTGAAAATAATTTTTTGATGTGAAAATTTAGACGTAAAAAAACCAGCCGAAGCTGGTTGGTTAAATGTTAATTAATGTATGAATTAATACGAGCAGCGAGAGGTGCAGAATTGATACTGATAGCCTTTTTGTGTGCAATCGTTTACACAAGCGTAGTCAATTTGCTTTATTGGCTGTATTTGTTGTGATGGTTGATATATTTGCTGCTGGTCATTAAATGAGCACTTAGATGTGCAAAATTGATATTGATAACCTTTATTTGTGCAGTCATTTACACATTGATAATCTGTTTGAGCATAAGAAAATATAGGCAATAACAAAATAACTAATAATAATTTTTTCATAATTAAAAATCCTCACTATTCCATACTTTAAGAACGCGCCCGAATACTTCAAAATCCATTTCTTTAGTGATAGTCCAGCTTTCATATTCTTTATTAGTGCTGATTGCCCTGATTCCGTCTCCAGGAATCCGCTGCAATCGTTTTATAAAGCCTTCGCTGCCTACCCTGAAAAAATACACTCCATCGTAATCAAGGCTTTTAACGCCTGTATCTACCAGTAAAGGGTCGCCTGAATTAAACATCCCGCGCATTGAATCGCCAAATCCAGTAACTATTGCCAAATTTTGTTTACCAGTATTAAAAGGCACATTTTTATTTAACCATTCTTCATTAACTGAAAATCTTGTTATTTGTCCTGGTTGGTCTCTTAACAAAATACCCACCCCCATTGAGCCGGTTACATCTACATATTTATTGATTGTTATATCGTCAGGATCTGACTTTTTAATATGAGTGATATTTTCTGAAAAATAATCCTCTAGTTTTTTAATTATTTTTAGTCTTGGGTTCTTTGTCTCTCCTGAAAGTATGCGTTGAATGGTTGGCTGATTTTCTTTAATAGCTTCCGCCAGAGCAGTGGCATTTATCTCACGCTCATTCATTTTTTCTTTCAACCAGTTTCTAAATTCCATTCAAAGATTATCCGATAACGCATAAAAAAAATAAAATGCAAATTCGCATTAAAGTTATTGACAATAGAATACGAATGCGTATAATTTGTGTATGTTTACTAAATTCATACAAGAAATTATCAAGTCTGGCCTTACTGAATCTCAAATTGCAGATTTAGTTAATACCAGCCAGCCAACTATCAATCGCATTCGTAATGGTAAGCAAGAGCCAAAAGGTGAGTTAGCGATGGCTATTGTTGCTTTGCGTAAAAAACGTGAGCGATTCCTAAAGTTTGCTGCTTGATTGAAACGATACACCGTTTCTTTTTTTTAACAAGTTTTGGACAGTCAACCATTCTCAACCATTAGCAAAGAGAGGCTAATTATGCAAAGAGAAATGACATTTTTAAGTAGTGCTAACAGACCTGTAATGGTTGATGCAGCATTACTGAATCATTGCAAAAACAGGCTTGATGCAATCAGGTTGTGTGTGCAGTTATCAAACTTTTCTAATGAAGTGATTGCTGAACAGCTAGGAATTGATAAGGGGCACTTTTCAAGAATCATGCAAGGAAAAGCACATTTCCCTGACGCTAAAAGTATTGAATTGATGATGCTATGCGGAAATTACGCACCTATGCAATTTGAAGCTATGAAATGTGGTTTCTTGTTGCAGGAAGATACAAAACAACAACGCAAAGAACAATTACTTGCAGAGCTTGAAGCATTGGAGGCAGCAGCATGAAGCCATCAACTAAAGCAATGAAGATAGCAAAGCGCATTAATCAAGCTATCACATACAAAGAAAAAGCAAAGCTTGTTCACCAGTGGCACAAAGCAGTATTGGAAATGCTGAATGGCGCTAAGTAACGTTATCCCTATGATATTAGAGCAGCCACTAGCCGAATATAACGGCAAGCCAGAAATAGATGATGGTCACACTAAGATTGCTAATGAATTACTTGATGCAATCATCGGGCATGACTTCTCTAAACGTCAATTAAAGATTCTTCTTTTCGTTATGCGTAAAACATACGGCTGGAATAAATCAGAAGATGACATAGCACGTTCACAAATTACAGATGCAACTGGATTATTAAATCCACATGTGACTACTGCATTGCAAGAATTACAGGCTGCAAATGTTTTGATTATCTCTCAAGGTAAACATGCAAAACGCTACAAAATTAATAAATATTATGACCAGTGGCGTGTTACCAAAACGGTAACTATTACCGAAACAGTACATGTTACTGAAACGGTAACTATTACTGAAACGGTAACAGAAGATTACCAAAACGGTAATAACTCGTTACCGAAACAGTACCCACAAAAGACAACTCCAAAAGACAATACAAAAGACATATGTTTTGAGTGCATAAATTACCTGAATGAAAAAGCAAATAAAAACTTCAGGCCTGTTAAATCAAATCTAGATTTAATAAAAGCAAGATTAAAAGAAGGATATTCAAAAGATGAAGTTATCCATGTGATTAATGTGAAAGTTTCTCAATGGCTTACTGACGAAAAATACAATCAATATTTAAGACCAGCAACATTATTCAGGCCTTCTAATTTCTCACAATACGTTGCAGAACAAATACAACAACCGAAGAAACGCGAGTTAGCACTATGAGCATGATTAACCCTAGAACACTTGTTGCTGACGTTTTAAAACTCTACAGCACTGGCATTGCTAAAGGCCATGACACTGGATGGTCAAACGTAGACCAACACTTCACCGTTAAAGCTGGCGAGTTCACTGTGCTAACTGGTATGCCTTCACATGGTAAATCTGAATGGCTGGATAACCTGCTAGTAAACCTAGCAATGAAGCATAACTACCGCATTGCAATATTCTCACCAGAGAATTATCCGCTATCACTTCATGTGAGCAAGATCCTTGAAAAATACAATCAAGCTAAGTTTTTTGGCAATCGCAGAATGCGTGAAAAAGAGATGCTGTCAGCACTTGATGAAATGGCTAAGAGCTTTGCTTTCTGCGTACCGAAAGAAACAGCGTTTACACCTACAGACATCATGAATGAGTGTTTGCCGTGGCTAGAGCAATCTGTCATTCAACCGCGCATGTTGGTGATTGACCCGTGGAATGAGATGGACCATTACAGGCCAGCAGGGTTGACTGAAACTGAGTACATATCACGCACATTGACCGAGCTAAGACGCGCTGCTCGTGAATATCAAACGCACCTTGTTTTAGTGGCCCATCCAACAAAGATGCAGAAAAACAAAGACGGTGGCTATGACGTACCTAAACCTTACGATATTAGCGGGTCATCTCACTGGTTCAACAAAGCAGATAACTGTATCGCTATCTGGCGCGATGTGATGAATAGGCCAGAACTGACAGAGGTACATATCCAAAAAGTACGCTTTCAGGGTACAGGCAAGCCTGGAATGGTTGAGCTTATCTACGACAGAGAGATTAACAGTTTTGTTGAGCCTAAACAGTTCAGCAATGTAACAAGGATTAAGCCATGAAAGAGCCATTAGATTTTGCGCGTGAAATGTGGAAATCGTTTGAACTTAATGCTTCAAAACGTGCAGGGATGACGCTAATTGAAAACGGTGAAATTGTAAAAGAACATGGTGCTTCAACTAACACAGATGATTTAAAAGAGATGCCAGATTCAATCGTGTTTGCAAGGAAAAGTAAATGAAAACAACAATAGGTAAAGCAACAATTTACAACATGGATTGCATGGAACTTTTAAAAGCCACACCTGATAATTTTTACGACTTGGCAATAGTTGACCCGCCTTATGGGATAGATGCTGGTAATTCATTTGGGGGTGAAGTTAGAAAAAGCGGTAATGGTTGCGCTATGAAATCATCATTTGAAAAGAAATCATGGGATTTAGAAATACCAACTATTGAATATTTTAATGAGCTAAAAAGAATTAGTAAAAATCAGGTTATATGGGGTGCTAATTACATGACAACTTATTTGCCGCCATCAATGGGGTGGATTGTTTGGGATAAAGATAACGGTACGACAAAATTCAGCGATTGCGAACTTGCTTACACATCATTTGAAAATGCTTTGCGTAAATTTACTTACACATGGAACGGCATGATTCAAGGTGACATGAAAAACAAAGAGCCGCGCATACACCCAACACAAAAGCCAGTAAAACTCTATGAATGGCTACTAACAAACTACGCAAAACAAGGCGACAAAATCCTAGACACGCATCTTGGTTCAGGTTCTAACGCTATTGCTTGCAACAACTTAGGCTTTGAGCTTACAGCTTGCGAATTAGACCGCGACTACTACGAAGCCAGCATTAAACGTATCAAGCAAGCGGCAGCACAGGAAAGGCTATTTGCATGAAGCACGACATCAAAATATGCCTAAGAGAAAACATCATCACACAGGAAGAAGCGGACAGCTTACGCGCATGGTTAAAGAGCATCAATCTGCTAATTGATAACGAAGTGCCAGATGATTTATATCCGATATTAGCAAGAATGTATCTGTACCTAGACCCAGCAGAGGGAGGGATGCAATGAGCTTTGAGCATACGCTAAATAAGGCGGTGAAAAACAATTACGAGTTCATGCTGAAACGCTTTGCACAGCTAGACAGCGATAAATATTTATAAAGGAATATTTAATGATAACTCAAGAAGAATTAAAAGAGTATTTGCACTATGAGCTAGAAACTGGTCTTTTTACATGGATAAAAAGACTTAACAATAAATCTCAAAATATTGCAATTGGAGTTCCTTTAACAAAGCCTAACAAGAATGGATATTTATCAATTACTTTTAAAGATAGGTTATATAAAACACACAGACTAGCATGGCTTTATGTTTATGGATATTTACCAACAAAAGAAATAGACCATGTAAATGGAATTAGATCAGATAACAGAATTTGTAATTTAAGAGAAGCTACTAGAAGCCAAAACGGAATGAATAGAGGTATGCAATCTAACAATAGCTCTGGATATAAGGGAGTTAGTTTTGTTAAGTGCTGTAATAAGTGGAGAGCTAGAACGATTATAAATCAAAAAGTAATTTATCTAGGATTATACAAAACAGCAAAAGAAGCCTATCAAGCATATTTAACTTATGCAAAAAATAATCATGGAGAATTTTTTCATGTTTGAGCATGTATTAGATAAATCAAATTCAAATAATTACCAATATTTTTTAAAACGCATTTCTTTGTTAGAAAAAAATACTCGCTGGCAGGTAACAGTAAGGCCGTACAAGTCAAAACGCAGCATAGACCAGAACAGCCGCTTATGGGATTTATACACAGCGATTGGAAAGTACATTGGCGAAGATGCAGAACGAGTGCATGAGTTTATGGGATGGAGTTTTCTGCGTGAACAGGCAACGGTTAATGGCGAAACGATATGGAAGATTAAAAGCACGACTAAGCTCAATACAGCAGAGATGGTGGAGTACCAGGAAGCAATAGAAAGATGGGCAGCAGAGATTGGTTTTATATGGGGTGAAGTATGAGCAAGATAAGAGAAAGCGCAAGAGGTGAGCATTGCACGGTACGCCTTCCATGCTGCAACGGTAACACTGAAACCACCGTGCTGGCACATATCAACGGCATCAGGTTTAAGCATGGAACAGGAAAGAAAGTAAACGACCTGCTAGGGGCTTATTGCTGCTCGTCTTGCCATGACGTATTGGATGGAAGGGTAAAGCATAACTTTGAGCGTGATTACTTGAAGCTGGCGCATTACGAAGGTGTGATGGAAACAATCATGAAACTAAGCGAAAAGGGGATTATATGACTGACAGCCGTGTTGTTAAATTTAAAACAATCGCAGCATTATGCACTACAGGCACAGAAGCATGGGAGATTGAAGAAGCCATAAACGCATCAGGATATACAGCCAGGACATACGCAGATGTGATGGTTAAAGGCGGCGTACTTAGCGTAGAAAAAGTAAAAACTACAAGGCGCGGCTGCCCGTGGAAGCAGGTATGGACTTCTGTGAAAACAGAACTTACCAATGAAGACATTGAAAGACTTATTGGGATGATTACCAAATCTAACAGGACACAGAAAGAAAGATTCAACGTCAAGTTAGATGCAGAGAAAAAAGCAAGCGGCGTGTATTACAGCGAACAGGTACAGCAAGCTATCAAATCAGATGAAGCTAAAGGCATCTACCGACTAAGCACACAGCCAAGTAACGAGTTCATTACAAAGATGAAAGCAACACAGCACATGATAGCTCAAGAGCGCAAATCAGCCAGAGCGCATGTAAGCGGTGCTAGTTTAAGCGTTGAATATCTAAGGGTAGGACTATGAGGGTTCGTGCAAGAAAAGACAGCAATCACGTTGAGATTGTAAAAGCCTTTCGTGATTTAGGGGCAACTGTACTGGACACTGCACAGCTAGGTAAAGGCGCACCAGACATAATTATTGCTATGGATAGGCAAACGGTCAGCGTAGAGATTAAAGACGGTTCTAAGCCACCTAGCGCACGTTTATTGACCACTGATGAAGCAAAGTTCCATGATGAATGGAAAGGATGGATAGAGATTGTTTACACAGTGGATGATGTTGTAAGAATTGTGAATGAGATACGCGATGCTAAAAGCTAAAAGCGCAGAAACAAAATACCGCATACCTAGCAGTGATAACGAGCTATTCAGAATGAAGCTAAAAGCATGGCAAGACGATAGACACTTCTCACTAAGCAAAGAGCAATAGGCAAAGCTGGGCAAGGATGATTTTGAAGTGATACAGAGGCTAGGTAATTCAATTTATGGAAAGGGCTGTAAATGACACTTGAACGCTTGATAGATTTTCACCTACCTAACTGGGCGGATTGGATGAAGCAACCAGCATCTAAACTAGGATATCCATCAAAGAGCTTATGTATGTCATCTGGTGGCGGTAGTAGCGATGATGAATTTGAACACATGTGCAGTGAAGTAGATATTAAATGCGCGCAGTCTATTGATTCCATCATAGATAGCCTTTCAATGCCACAGAAAACGGCCATAAACCACGTTTGGCTGAAAGTTAAGCATAACTATCCAACTCATGAAATGGATTACGCAGAGGCGCAGGAATCAATTATCAGGTTAGCATTGAAAAGGGGCGTGATATAATAAATACAAGATATATTAAAATAATTGTTGACACATACAATATGTAGTGGTATCGTGATTTTGTTGGGCAGAACTCGCCCTAAAGAAATGTAAAGCTCACTTCGGTGGGCTTTTTTTACGTCTATTGTTTTAACGCTAAGTATTAGGGCGTGACTAATACACAATAAGGAGTTTTATATGAATGATAATGATTTAGAAAAAGCAATATCTGCACAGCCGCATGAAAAAGTAACAAAAGAAGGTATTGAATCAAGAATTATAAAAACAGATTATTTTGTATTGCCTGATAGCACAGTAACAATTTGTAATATTACTCTTGATAATGGGTTTAGCGTTCGCGGTGAATCGGCTTGCGTTGACAAAAGAAATTTTAATTTAGATATTGGTCAAAACATTGCATACCGAGAAGCATTTAACAAGATTTGGCAATTAGAAGGCTATCTGTTAGCTGAAAATAGATTTAAGAATCCTCGCTAAGAGGCAACACGCCCAGAGAGGCGTTGTGTTTGCGGTAACATTCAAAACCGCGCATATCAAGAATTCTGCAAGGGTACGCCCGATAACACGCAGATACGCCTACTAAGCCCCTGACGAGGATGCTCACGGTCTGTGCTACCGATGGCGTGGGAAGCACCTATATTCAAGGATTACATTATGGCAACTAAAAATGATGTGACTGGCGATGAAATAAAATCAAAAGGACTAACAGAGCAAGGTAAGACTAATTTCGATGCTATTGATTGGTCAGTAAAACTACAAGAGCCATGTAAACAATGTGGCGAGCTTGAATGTAAATTTGAGTGTATCAACAGTAAATATTAAACAGACTGAGATGTTCTCAGGTCGCTCTATTGAGCAGGTAAGGAATCAAAATGGCTGCAAGACTTCGTAAAACTCACCAGGATGATGTTAGAACAAAAATAAAAGTAACAGAGCTAATTAACAGGGTTCAATCATACGCATTAGGCGAACTTGATGACAGTGACGTTAGCTCAAATAGATTGAATGCAATCAAATTGTTACTAAACAAAGCATTACCTGATTTACAGAGTGTTGAATTAACAGGCGATGCAAGCAATCCTGTAGCGTTCACTATATCGAAAGCAGATGCAGCCCTTTAAGCTAACCGACAAGCAATCGGAGGCTACAAACTTACTCGCTACCATTGTTACACATATCATGCTGTTCGGTGGTTCACGTAGCGGCAAAACATTTGCATTAGTACGTGCGGTATGTTTGCGAGCTTTGAAAGCACCAAAGAGCAGACATGCAATCCTGCGCTTTCGTTTTAACGCAGTGAAGAACTCTATTGTGCTTGATACCTTTCCAAAGGTAATGGAACTATGCTTTCCTGGCGCAAAGTACACCATCAACAAATCAGATTGGTATGCTGAGTTTGAGAACGGCTCACAGATATGGTTTGCAGGGCTTGATGACAAAGAGCGCACAGAAAAGATTTTGGGCATGGAGTTTGTCACCATCTACCTGAATGAATGCTCACAGATTCCGTATGGTTCAGTTGAAACAGCTATCACTCGATTAGCGCAAAAGGCAGAGCAGATTGCAATAGGTGATATACCAGCGCAGCAGCTCAAGCCTAAAGTCTATTATGACTGCAATCCACCGAGCAAGGCGCACTGGACTTACAAGATATTCAAAGAAAAGCGTCACCCAGAGACAAAAGAAAACTTAGCAAAGCCCAGTGATTATGCCTCGATGCAAATCAATCCAGTGGACAACACGGATAACCTGACTGAAGGCTATCTGGACACGCTAAAAGCATTAAGCAGCCGAGCGCGTAAACGGTTTATGGATGGTGACTTTGCAGACGCAACACCGAACGCATTATTCCCTGAAGAGAATATCGACAAATGGCGCGTCACTGATGGCGTAGTGCCTGACTTTGTACGTGTGGTTATTGCAGTTGACCCTAGCGGCAGCGGTGATGCAGACAACACAGACAATGATGCAATCGGCATTGTGGTTGCTGGTCTTGGTATTGATGGCAATGCATATCTACTTGAAGACTTGACCGTTAAAGCTGGCCCTGCGACATGGGGCAAGATTGCTACTGATGCCTATGATAGACATCAGGCTGATGCAATCATCGTTGAAACTAACTTTGGTGGCGAGATGTGCGTACAGGTGATTAAAGCCTCGCGCCCTCGTACCAATATTATCAAGGTGACAGCATCTAGAGGTAAGGTAGTCAGGGCAGAACCATTCAGCACATTGTATGAGCAAGGCAAAGTAAGGCACGTTGGTACATTCAACGACCTAGAAGATGAACTGGTTGCATTCTCTACCTATGGCTATACAGGCGCAAATAGTCCGAACAGGGCTGATGCATTGGTATGGGCTTTAGCTGCATTATTCCCTGCAATCATCAAAGCACCTAAAAAAGAACAAGAGAAGAAGGCAGACGTACACAATATGCATCACGACTTAGGCTGGATGGGATGATGAATCTAGGCAATAGAGTATTAGGTTATGCAACCTGCAAGCTGGTAGTCAGCCAGGCAATCCCCAATATGCGCTTGATAGAGATTAACTCTCTGCACACTAATGAGCATCACAGGCGTAAAGGATGGGCCACAAAGCTTATCAACAAGATATGCGATGAGGCTGATGAGGTAGGCGTGGGGTTGTTGCTGATGCCTGACACAGCAGAATTACAGACATGGTACACAACACTTGGCTTTCAAACCTTACAGGAAAAGCCAGTTATTTTAATGGCTAGACCGCCTAAAGGAAAGTTTGAGTGAAAGACGATAAAAAACCGACAACACCGAGCGAGATAGTAGCGGAAGCCAAAAAGCGTTTTGAACGCGCTAAACAGGCTTACAGTTCATCACGCTTGCTTGCCGTTGAAGATACTCGCTTTGCTATGGGTGACAGCGACAATGGCTGGCAATGGCCTGAAGATATTCGCAGCACTCGCAAGCTGGATAAGCGTGTATGTTTGACAGTCAACATGACCGCGCAGCATTGCAACCAGATCATCAATAACATCCGTCAGAACAGACCTGCGGTTAAAGTCTCTCCTGCTGATGACAGGGCCGATAAGAAAACCGCAGAGATACTCTCTGGTTTGATTCGCAATATACAGGTAGCAAGTGCAAGCGATGACGCACATGACACGGCAGCAGAGCATTCTGTATATGGTGGCGAGGGCTATTGGCGCATCATTACCGAGTACGAAAGTGAAACCAGCTTTAATCAGGTAATCAGCATCAAAGCCTGCCCTAATCCTAATCTTGTTTACATTGACCCTGACTGCAAAGAGCTTGATAAATCCGATGCTGAATGGGGGTTTGTATTTGAAGACATTACCAAAGAACAGGCAAAGCGCGAGCATCCAGAGATTGACCCTGAATCATGGGGCGATGAAAGCAAAAAAAACGAGTGGGCGAAAGATGAAACATTCAGGCGTGCCGAGTATTTCTACTGTACTTATGTAAAAGATACAGCCTGCCTGTTATCTGACGGCTCAACCGTTCTCAAGTCTAAGCTGCAAGGCGGTGAAATCATCGTTAAAGAGCGTGAGACGCAAGTTAAAAAGTGGAAATGGTGCAAACTTGTAGGTGGGCATGACGCACCGATTGACGAGACTGATTGGCTAGGGGATTACCTGCCGATTATCTGTGTAGTAGGTAAAGAGGTCAACGTTAATGGTGACATTGTACGCAAGGGCATTGTACGTGATTTAAAAGACCCTGCACGCATGGTGAACTTCTCATATTCCGAGACAGTGCAGACACTAGCCTTGCAGAACAAAGTGCCTTATATGGCTGCTGCTGAAGCAATCGAAGGCTACGAGCAGATATGGGGCGCAGCGAACAACGAAACACGCGCATACCTGCCATACAATGCATTTGATGAATCAGGTAAGCCATTACCGCGCCCAGAGCGTCAGGCACCATCAGTGATGCCAGCAGCACAGGTTCAACTGTTACAGCTATCTACCGAGCAGATGAGAGCCGCCAGCGGTCAGCAGAATGCTAACTTTGGCATTAAGTCAGAAGCATCGAGCGGTGTAGGCATTCAACGCTTAAAGGTACAGGGTGAGACAGCAACATTCCACTTTCCTGATAACCTGGCAAGGGCTTTACGCTACGAGGCTAAAGTCCTGATTGACCTGATACAGAAGTATTACGACACGCAGCGTGTTGTGCGTATCTTAGGCTTAGATGGTCAGGAAGAAAACGCTGTATTAAACCCTGAAATGCAACAACCGCATCAGGAAGTTCAGAACGAAGTGGGCGATATTCAACAGATATTCAATCCACAGGTAGGCCGTTATGACGTGGTGATTGATACTGGTCCAAGCTTCCAGACACAAAGACAAGAAGCTTTCGCATCATTGACCGAGATAGCCAGCCGTAACCCTGCATTCATGCAGATTGCTGGTGACATTATCATGCGTGCTGCTGACTTCCCGATGGCTGACAAACTTGCGGAACGTTTAGCTAAAGCATTGCCACCTAACCTGCAAGAGCAGAAGGGCGCACAAGTGCCGCCAGAGGTGCAACAGCAATTAAGCCATGCCGAGCAAGTTATGCAGGAAATGGATGCACAGATCCAGCAGTTAAACCAAGAGAAAGCACAATTGGAGCAAGAACGTAACGCTAAATTGCTGGAAGTGAAAGCAAGTGCTGAAAGTGCAGAACGTGATGCAGAGATTAAGCGCGAAAGCGAAGAAAACAAGTACGCAGTAGAGGCATTCAAGGCTGAAACAGAGCGCATGAATGTATTGCAGAACGCTATCACGCCAGAACAGGTGCAAGCACTCGTTATGCAGACAATTCAAGATATGATGCAAGCACCACCGCTAGAACAAGAGATGAACGAACCGCCCATTATTGAGCAACAAGAACAGCCACCTGAAGGTGGTTTTTTTATGCCTGAAGGAAATGAACAATGACACCAGCACAAACCTACGGAACGCCTACGCCAGCAGGTTCCGTTAAAGTAGCCTATACAGGCACAGCAGGCACGACAGCAGCACTGGCAGCAGGCACTAACTGCGTGCGTGTCATAAGTACAACAGACTGTTTTATTGAAATCGGGGTAAATCCTACTGCGGTAGCTGATACAGGGCTTTATCTGCCAGCATTTGTGCCTGAGTATTTTCAGGTAGGCGCAGGCGTTAAAGTTTCAGCAATCCAAGTGTCATCTGGTGGCACTCTTTACGTTACACCATTTGCATAATGATAGTTAACGCAGGATTACGCAGAGTAATTGGCAGCATATTCTCGCGTGGGCGTAGCCTTGCGCTTGATTTCACTGGTGGGATATTAGACCCTCGTATCACTTTCTCACGCACCTCAAACGCCACAATCACCAACAGTGCAGGCCAGATTGCTTATGCGCCTCATAACTTGCTGTCAGCGTCAGAACAGTTTGATAATGCGGCATGGACTAAGACCACCACAACAGTCACCGCTAACAGCGCAGCATCACCTGATGGCAATACCACAGCAGACACGCTGACAGCAGGCGGTGCAAATTCTACAACGCTGCATTCATACACTGCTATTGCACAGTCATACGTGTTTAGCGTATGGATTAAACGCAGGACAGGCACGGGCGATATACAAATCAGTGCTGATGGTACTACTTATGTGACTAAAGTGATTACATCATCATGGGTACGCTATGAAACCGCTATTGTGCCTACTGCTGGAACAAGAACGCCAGGACTTAAGATTGTCACCTCTGGCGATGCTATTGATGTATTTGGCGCACAATTAGAAATAGGCACAACTGCAACCACCTACAACAGCACAACCGTTAAGAACCTGCTCGGCTATTCAGAGCTATTTGATAACGCAGCATGGACTAAATCCAACAGCTTTGTGCAGACTAATCTGCTGACTTATAGTGAAGACTTCACCAACGCAGCATGGGCGAAGACTACCGTAACCGCAACAACCAATAGCATTGCAGCCCCTAACGGCTATCAGACAGCCGACACGCTATCAGCGACAGGTGCAAACTCTACCGCATTGCAGACATTCACAGCCTCTGCCGTACCTTATACCTACAGTGTTTATCTGTATCGCAAAACAGGTACAGGCAACATTGATATAACAGTAGACGGCACAACATGGGTAACGAAAGCCATTACTGTTGGCTGGACTAGGGTAGATACAACATTAACCCCTGCCGCTGGTGCTAAAACCGCAGGCATTCGCATTGCCACGAACGGCGATGAAGTGTACGCATGGGGCGCGCAACTCGTACAAGGGTCTGATGCTGGCGCATACAGACGGACTGATGCCGCAGCATTGCCTGTTTATTATGCTAACCATAATGGCGTGGTGTGTGCTGAACAGATACATGCATCAGCAGGCAACGGTACATTCTTAGAGAGCTACACCTCAACTGGCGGCTCTCAAACATTCAGTATCTGGCTGCGTAGAGTGACTGGCACTGGTAATGTTGATTTGACGATGGACAGTGGCGCAACCTATACCACACAGACCATTACATCAACATGGGCAAGATACAGCGTGACATCTTCACCAACAGCAGGGGCTAAGACTGCTGGTGTCAGAATTGTAACCAGTGGTGATGTGATTCAGGTATTCGGTGCAATGGTGAGTGATTCAGCCTCGCTAGACGCTTACTCATTGAATGTTGCTGCCGCACCTTCTGCCGCTGCCTATTACGGCCCACGCTTTGATTATGACCCTGTAACGCTGCAGCCTAAAGGATTGTTGATTGAAGAGCAACGTCAGAACTTAGTGCTTAACTCTACCCTTGATGGCGCAAACCTAGCCACACAAAGCGTAACCGTAACCGCAGTAGCACATACGCTGTCATTCTACGGTACAGGACAGATTGTATTAAGCGGCACAGCCTCTGCAACGGTAACAGGCACAGGCGCATACCCTACACGCAAGACACTGACATTCACGCCGACCGCAGGCAGTTTAACGCTTACAGTGACAGGTACAGTGCAATTTGCACAGTTAGAGATAGGCGCATTTGCAACCAGCTTTATCCCTACAGCAGGCAGTCAGGTAACAAGAACCGCTGATGTGGCTACGATTGTTGGTAGTAACTTCTTTAGCTGGTATAACCAGAATGAGGGCACTTTGTACTCTGTAGCGTCTGAATCATCTACATCATTAAGTGGGAATAGAAAATCAATTGCTACATTTACCGCAGGAAACTTCAACAATATTATTAGGAATGCTATTGAAAGCGGAACATCTGACGCATTAACTATAAGCTATGAAAGCTCTGCACAAGCGGCATTAAGCATATCAACTATATTTAATGTGAATGTTTATGTAAAAACATCTTTTTCATATAAAACAAATGATGCTTTTATGGTTGCTAATAATGGCACTATAGCCTCTGACGTAACAGTAATAACTCCATTATCTTTTATGTTAGATATTGGGTACGGGCCGCAAGTAAGTAGCGGAACGGCAAATACATCTGGTGATTTTTTAAATGGATGGATTAAACAATTAAGTTATTACAACACAAAACTTCCTGCATCTACACAGCAAGCCATCACAGCATAGGATAACTCATGGACTATTTCTTAAAATTCACCGATGAAGCCGAAGCTAACAAAGTATTAGAAAGCTTGGAAGGCTACAGCATTGATGTAATCGGCACGGTATATAAAAACGATGTAGCAGTACAAGGCTGGCACGTTAATTTGCGCGGTGCTGAAACTGATGCATTCCTGCCTTATGAAACATTCCCTAAATCACCAGATAGGATATTCGCATGAGTGAGCAGGCTATTGTAATTGTGCTGACTGTCATCTTAGGCTTATTACAGCTCGGTGACTGGTACACGACACGCATTGTACTTGCTAAAGGTGGCATCGAGGTCAACCGACTAGCACGTAAGGTGATGAACGTATTAACTGTTGATGGCTATCTGGCACTGAAAGCAATTATCACGACAGTGTTTGGCTATTACGCAGGCTTTGCGGCATTGCCTGAGCTTGTCGCATTGGTGGCTTTATATATTTTTGTAGTAGTGCATAACATCAGACAACTTTAGCAGTAAAGCCTACTGGGTGGCTTTAACCCTGGTCTTCATACGCAGTGATGCGCTGAAAGGAAACACAAGATGTCAGAACTAGAGACAGGCCAAGACACGGCTATTGTAAGCAATGAAGCTCAACTACTGGAAGCTAATCCAGAAAACTTAGCGGCTCCAACGGAAGGCACTGACACTCCGAAGGATGAATCTAGTCAGGCTGAAGATAAGAAGTTCACGCAAGCTGAACTTAACGAAATCATTCAGAAAGAGAAAGCGAAAGCAGAAGCTAAAGCAGAGCGTAGGGCATTAAAAGCCTATCGTGAGACTTTAGAACGGTTCGCGCCACCTCAACAACCGCAACCAGCAAGACAGGCCAGCGATAGACCAACACAAGCAGACTTTGCGAATGTGGATGACTACGTTGAAGCCATGACCGAATGGAAGCTAGGGCAAGCTAACAAGCAATACCAGCAACAACAGCAACAGGAACAACACAAGACTATCACCCAGAAGACTGAATCTATCTATGCGGAAGCAGAAAAGATTGATGGCTTTGACCGTGAAGCCTTTGACGAGTTACCGCTTACTAAAACCATTGCGGAAGCTCTCATAGATAGTGATGTTCCAGCCAAGTTGATGGCGCACTTGTCAGCAAACCCAGAAGAAGTGGAACGGATTATCAGCCTCAGTCCATCACGCCAAGCAGTAGAAATCGGCAAGATTGAAGCTAAGTTAGCTTCTGCCCCAAAAGTAAGCAATGCCCCAGCACCTATTAAGCCAATCGGTACGCGAGGCGGCTCTACCAATAATGATGTTAATAAGATGTCAATGGAAGAATACGCTGCATACCGCAAGCAACAAGGCGCACAGTGGGCACGATAAGTTTAACGCTCTAACGCTGTGAAGCGCCGAGCCCCTCATTTTAACGCTGTGAAGCGCAAAGGAAATTAATATGTCTAATAGTTTAGTCACCTGCTCATTGGTTGCGAAAGAATCACTTGCAATTTTAGAAAATATGTTGGGCTTTTCTGCCAATGTAAACCGCGACTGGGAAGATGAATTTACGGGCAATATGTCTCGTGGTTACGCTCCTGGTTCTACCATCAATATCAAAAAACCACCACGCTACACATACCGTGCAGGCCGTGTTGCTGTGCCACAGTCAACTACTGAAAGCACAATCCCATTGACACTGTCTCAAGGCGGTACAGACCTGAACTTTACCAGTGCAGAGCGTACTCTGTCATTGACTAAACTTGAATCAAAACTTCAAGCAGCAATGGCAACCGTAGCCAACGAGATTGACCGTCAGGGCTTGGACTTGGCTCGCACATCAGTGTTTAACGCATTGAACTCAACTTACGCATCACCAAATACACAAGCTTTGGCAATCGGTGCTGTAACTGACATCAACCGTAGGCTGGATGAAATGGGCGCACCTCGTGACCGTCAGCGTTCATTGGCTTTGTCACCAGCATTAAATGCTAACTTTGTAACTGGCTTTGCAGGCCTGTTTAATGGTCAATCACAAATCAGCAAGCAGTTCGGCTCTGGCGTGATGGTTGATTCATTGGGCTTAAGCTATGCAATGGATCAGAACGTGGCAACACACTCAAACGGTGCAGGTACAGCTTCAAACGTGAACGGTGCAAACCAGACAGGTGCGACTATCACTGTAGCGGCTACAGGTGCTGGCACTATCACTAAGGGTACTGTTATCACATTGCCTGGCGTGTATGCCGTGAACCCACAATCTCGTCAGTCTACTGGCGTACTGGCTCAGTTCGTGATTACTGCTGACGTACCGCAAGGCGCAACATCACTGCCAATCAGCCCAGCAATCGTAACATCAGGCGCATTCCAGAACGTAACCGCATCACCTACTACTGGTCAGCCTTTCGTTATCTTCGGTGCTGCATCAACTAACTATAGCTGCTCAGTTGGCTACCACAAAGATGCATTCACTTTGGCATCAGTACCATTGTGGGCACCTCCAGGCGGTAAAGGCGTGATTGACGTTGCTCAAGAAAGCTACAAAGGCCTGAACTTGAAAGTAACCGAGTTTTATGACGGGGTAAATGATAATTCAATCATGCGTATTGACATACTATTTGGTTGGGCTGCCACATACCCAGAGCTAGCAGTTAAATATGCGCTTTAGTAATTAATTACAAAGTACATCCTGAGTGAAGTTTTCTTTTTGCCTCGGTGTATGCAGCATGCGCTTCTTCAGGTGTGTTGTATATACCGAGATAATGTTTAACACCATTTGACTGTATTTGTGCAACCCATTTATTTTTATGGCTTCGATAATCTACACCAAGGAATTTAGATTTATTTCCTTTTTGTGGTAATCGTTGATTTTCAATATTTTGTTGCTTTGTTACATCTCTTAGGTTTGTAAAACTGTTATCTGCTCGGTTGCCATTGATATGGTCAATTTCTCCTTTTGGATGATTGCCAGTCATGTATAACCAAGCAAGACGATGTGCTTGTCGAATGATGCCTAGAACTCTAAGTTGAATATAGCCTTGGTGGTTTAAGTTACCAGCTATATCTCCAATTTTTACTTTATTGCAAGTTACTACTTTTCTAGTAAATATGCCAGTTTCTGGATTGTAATTTAGTAATTCACGAAGTATTTGTGCTGTAAGCATTTTTTAACCCTTTATCAGTTGGTTGTTATCTAGATTTTAGTTGGTCAGGGTAGTGATAAGTTACCTTTTCAGCCGCTAAGCCTAGACCAACATCAATATTATACATTTAAGGAATCAATATGACCATCGCTTTATCAAAAGGCTACGCTGGCTTAGCTGCTGGCTCAGTAGTCAAGCTTACTACTCAGGTAGAGGCTGCTTTAATCGCTCAGGGCTTTGCAACCACATCAAGTGCTGCACTGACCAATGGCGCTCAGACTAATAACCTTAACTCAGGAACTGTGGCTATCGCTGCTGGTGCATCTTCAGTGGTTGTTACCAACAGCCAAGTGGATGCTAACAGTAAGATTTTTGCAGTAGTGGCGCAAGCTGCGGCTGACGGCACTTTGCTACGTGTTGAACGTATCTTGCCTGCTGCTGGTTCATTCACCATCTACGGTACAGCCAACGCAACGGCTGATACGTATGTAGACTGGATTATCCTGAATCCATCAGGCATGACTGCACAGAAAGCGTAGTAGTTTTTTAGCAGGGCTTCTCACGAGGCTCTGCAATAAAGATTACTGGAGGATATATGGCGACTGCTCAAACCATTGTATATGACGCGCTCAAAGAGATTGGAGTGCTTGGCGAGGATGAAACACCATCAGCATCAATGGCTGACGATGCCTTACGCGCATTGAACCGTTTGATGGAATTGTGGAGTAATGACCAAGCCTTCGCATATGTTGCAAATACAGTGTCACGCGCCATGACCACAGCACCAAGTTTCACCATTGGCCCAACAGGTGACGTTATCGCGGACAGGCCGATTGACATCGAGACTGCAACCGTTGACCTAAACGGCATCACCTATCCTGTAAAAGTCATCAGCAACATTGAATATGACAGCATCACCTATAAGGGCGCATTTGGCTCTTATCCTACATACATTTACTACGCAGGCACAATGCCTAACGGTACAGTGTACACATGGCCTCTGGCCTCTAACTGTACGCTGAATATGCGGGTATTGAACATCGTCAACAGCTTTGCAACCCTTGCTACCACCTTACTCATGCCGCCTGGCTATGAAGAAGCGTTAATCAAGAATCTTGCAGTCAACATTGCCCCTCAATATCCTGGCGTAGTGGTATCACCTATCACTATCAATGCCGCTAGAAACTCATTTAAAGCCCTACAACGCACGAATAACGTTATCCCCATGCTGAGTATTGATGGAATGCTTTTAAATCGTCATGGCGGCAATATTGCAGCGTTTATAGGTGGTTACTAATGCGCTATCCGCTATTTGGGATTGGTCAAACCAGCAAATCCGTATCAGTCACGGCTGAATCACGCACTAATCTTTATCTTGAATTTGTGACTGATGAAGATAAAAGCAAGGTAATAGCCTACGGTACGCCAGGGCTTGACCTGTTCACCTCATTCGGTGATACCCCTGTTCGCGGTGGCATGGAATTGGGCGATTATAACTATGTAGTGCATCGCGGTACATTGTGGGAAGTAAACAACGCTGCTGTTGCAGTCAATCGCGGCACACTGGACACAACATCAGGCCGTGTCTCGATGACCAACAACGGCAATACATTGCAAATCGTTGACGGCTCATTTGGCTACACCTACAACACGACCACAAACGTATTTACCAAGATTACAGACGTTAATTTTGTACCAGCACAAACTAATACATGGATTGATGGCTATTTCATTACAGACCAGCGCGGCTCTACCGATAAAACAAAGTGGGGCCGTTATTCATGGTCAACCGATGGCCTGACTTACAACGCATTGAACTTTGCATCAGCAGAAGCTAACCCTGACAAGATAGTGCGCGTGTATAACGACAACCGTGAACTTGTTTTATTTGGTGACGTTACCACAGAGTTTCATTCTAACTCAGGCGCATTAGACCTGCCATTTGTACGTCAGGCGGTGATTGAATGGGGCTTGGCTGCGGTCAATAGCGTGGCAAAGATGAACGGTTCCATCATCTATTTAGGCCGTAACCGCATGGGTAAAACACAGGTGCTGGTACTCAATGGCTACACACCGCAGGAAGTTTCAAACCAAGAGATAAGCAACACGTTTGACAGTTATGGCGATATATCAAACGCATCAGGCTATTCATATATGCTGGGCGGTCATCCGATGTATGTGCTTAACTTCCCGACTGTGGGTAAATCATGGCTATACGATGGCTCTACAAATCTATGGTCAAAACTAAGCAGCGGACTGACACAATCCCAGTATCTAGGCAACTTTGCCAACACGTTTACGGTAGTGAGCAAAGTCCTAGTGTATGACTATGCTAACGGCAACATTTACACTATTAACGCTAACACCTACACCGACAACGGCGCACCTATCGTGCGTGAAATGTCATCACGCCATATCTTTGATGAAAAGTATCACTCGATAAACCGTATCTGGCTGGATATGGAGACAGGCGTAGGGCTGGTGAACGGTCAAGGATCCAATCCTCAAGTAATGCTGAAAATATCAAAGAACGGTGGCAGGACAGCGCCAGTTGAGAGATGGGCGGCACTTGGAAAGATAGGCTCATACATTGCGCGTGTGATATGGAATCGTTTAGGTGCTGCGCGTGATTTTGTAGTGATTGCACGCATTACTGACCCAGTGAAGGTCGTGATTATCGGCGCATGGGTAGATATGCTATGAACATCACCCAGCCTACACAGAACCAGCCTGTACAGAACGGTGATTCAGTAGACCGTAACTGGTATTCATTTTTTATCAATGTGCGTAACTATATCAACTGGAACTCTCAAAGCGGAACGACTGCCAACAGGCCGACACAATTCCTGATGGTAGGCCAGCAATACTACGACACTACGCTTGGCTATCCAGTATTTGTGCATAGCGTCAGCCCTGTAGTGTGGCATAACGCAGCAGGGGCCGCTGTATGAGCTTTATTGATGCCCTAGCGCACGATTTACAGTTAAGCAATACACATGCATCAGTAGATGATTTTAAAGCGTTTCTGGCGCTCTGTAAGATATGGCAGTATGAATGGGGTGCAATCATGGCACTTGAAAATGATGTTCATATCCATGTGTTTAGCCATTACCGAAGAAAAGTATTTTTAAGAAAGCCGCTCAGAGAAGTGGCTTTTTTTATGTTCAATCAGTTTGAAACAATCACTACATCTATTATGAAAACAAAGCCAGATGCGCTTTTGTTTGATTTGCGTATGGGGTGGAAACTAGACCATGAAGATGAAACTGGATGGTATTTAACGGCTAAAAAAGAGGACTTCAAATATGTTTAATAATAGATTTAATCGTTTAATGCCACATCCAGGCTATAACGATGCAGGAAAGGCTATCGGTGGGATTGGCGCAATAGCAGGCGGTGTGATGGGTTCAAATGCTGCCAGCGATGCCGCAGATGCACAGGCACAGGCGGCAGCAGATGCGGCGGCAGAACAAAAGCGTGAGTATGACCTTAACCGTCAGGACTTGCAGCCATACCGCGAAGCTGGCGCATCAGGTGTTAATAAACTTGCCTATCTGCTAGGGCTTGATACACCAACCAACACAAGCGCATCAGGCAGTTCAGAACAGCCACTGACGCAGCAGGAATGGAATGCTAAATATGGCTCAAATGGTGCATGGGATTGGCGCTCAGAACCTGATATTGCACGTTCACCGATTGACCATAGATTATTTGGTTTCCAGCCTACTAAGCCTAAAAATACCGCATCAAATGGCACATATCAGCAATATTTAGACAAATACAATGCTGACCATAAAGCAGTAGCCAACACGCCACGAGATAGCACGTTCGGCTCATTGCTCAAGAAGTTTGACCAGAATGATTTAAACAATGACGTGGTATATCAGAATGGCCTTAAATTTGGTTTAGACCAGGGCACAGGCTCTATTGATGCGAGGGCAAGGGCCAGTGGTTCAAGTGATAGCGGTGCAGTCCTAAAAGAGCTGACACGCTACGCCAATGACTATGGCTCAACAAAAGCCAATGACGCTTACAACCGCTACACCGCAGACAACAACGGCATTTACAACAAACTGGCTGGCATTGCTGGTGTAGGACAGACTGCAACCAATACAGGCGTACAGGCTGGACAGGCATCCGCTAACAACATATCCAACATTCTGCAAAGTGCAGGTAATGCGCGTAGTGCTGGCATCATCGGTGCTAATAACGCATGGTCAAATGCAATGGCTGGAGTGGCGAACCAGAACTGGGGCTATACACCGAATGCTTATGGCAGCGGCCCAGTTGGTACGAATGGTGCAGGCGGCACTGGCATAATCTGGAACTAAGGAAAATATATGGCACTTGATGCGAATATCATACTGGGCGTACAGCCTCCAAAAATCATGAGCGGTGATGAACGTGCTGCAAATGCCTCAAAATTACAGTCTTTGCTGCTTGGCAATCAAGAGGCGCAAATGAAGATGCAGGAGTATCAGCGTCAGCGTGCGGAAGAAGATGCACTCAAAGACTATTACAGAAATAACCCAAATGCCACAGGTGAACAGTTGCGTGGTCAGGGTTATGTGAAGCAGGGCTTTGATGCGGATAAGTTCAAAGGCGAGCAAGCTAAGAATAATAGCGAGATACAAGCCAAAGCTATCGAGACAGCGCACAAAAAAGCTGATTTGTTCGGTCAGGCTGCTGGTTATGTGAAAAACAATCCTACACCTGAAAACGCTCATGGTGCAATTGACCAGTTAGCCAGTATCGGTGCATTAAGCCCGGAGGAAGCAGCGCAGGCACATAAATCTGTACCGCAAGACCCAGCAGGCATTTCAGCATGGGCAGCACAGCACTATGTATCAGCACTGGCAGCCAAAGACCAGTTGCCTAAGATTGATACACAGAATCTTGGCGGCTCTCATGTGACACAATCAGTTGACCCTGTAACAGGTCAGGTGAAAGTGCTTAACACAATGGCAAACTCACAAAGCCCTGACAGTATCGCATCTAATTTCAGGCAGGCTGCTGAAGGTGCTGCAAATCGTGCGGTACAGATGCGCGGTCAGAACTTGGCTGATGCAAGGGCTAAAGAGACTAATCAGCTAGGCAAGGCACCTAATGGCTATCAATGGAGTGCAGACGGTTCAAGCCTGATTCCTATCCCTGGCGGCCCTGCTGACAAAGCAAAGAACATGAACGAATCACAGTCTAACGCTAACATTTTCTATGGCAGGGCCAATGAATCAAACAAAATACTGAACGACCTGCAAGGCAAATACTCAGTAGGTAAACTTGGTGCCAAACGTGGGGCAGAAGGTATATGGGGCATAGGCGGTGCATTAGGTGCGGCTGGTAACACTATGCTTGGCCCTAACGAGCAACAAGTGGAACAGGCACAACGAGATTTTGTAAATGCTGTATTGCGTAAAGAATCAGGCGCATCTATCAGCCCATCAGAATTTGAGAATGCGTATAAGCAGTATTTCCCTACAATTGGTGATTCAGAGCGCGTGATTAAACAAAAAGCAGATAATAGACAGAAAGAATTGGAAGGTTTACTAACTGCGACAGGCAAAGATTCTACAAAGCAAAATTTTATGCCTAAAAATGAATCTATGCCGACTAATACAGGATGGTCAATTAAGAGGGTTCCATAATGGCAAAATTCAGAATCACAGCACCCGATGGAACAAACTATGAAATTACCGCGCCCGATGATGCTACAGAAGAACAGCTAATCTCTTACGCACAATCACAATCAAAAGCGCAGCCAACTGCACAGCCTGCAAAACTCAAGCAAGTATCATCCCCTAACTGGATAGAAGATAAATTGGCTAAACTGCCAAATATCATATCACCTGAAACAGAAAGCAAAGTAAAGAGCTTTGTTGCTGGCATGGCAGACCCTAGTGTAGGGGCGTTCCAATTAGGGGCAAACCTTTTAGGGCAGGGTGATAGAGTAAACAAGGCTATTGCTAACAAAGAATCTGAAATCAATACAGACCGTAATGCAGTTGGCAGGGATGGCGTGGATTGGCTTAGATTGGCTGGTAATGTTGGAAGCCCTGCAAACCTCATCATGGCTTCACGTTTTGGACAGGCTGCAACTACAGGTGCAAGGGCTTTGCAAGGCGCTCAAGTTGGCGCAATTGGTGGATTAACTGCCCCTGTTACTAGCGGTGATAACTTCTTTGGCACTAAAGCCATGCAGACAGGAGGCGGTGCTGTAGCTGGTGCTGTAATGGCTCCTGTAGCTGGCAAACTTGCCGATGTTGTAGGCAATGCGGTAAACAAGCTTAAATTGTCTAACTCAGCTAATGTAAGTCAGGCTGATGTTGATAAGGCTATTACTAATGCGCTGACAGAAGTTAAGCAGAATATTAATGATATTGACCCTACTATCCTGCAAAACATACGTCAGCAAGTAACAGACAGTTTACGCGGTGGCAAAAATCTAGACGTTGCATCTGCATTCCGTAAAGCTGATTTTGATGCATTAGGCATGCAAGGCACAGAAGGGCAGATAACACGCGATCCTATCAAGTTTGCGCGTGAAATGAATCTGCGTGGCGTAAATGGCGTGGGGGAACCTATCCAGATGCGCTATGACCAGCAAGCACAAATCCTGCAAAACAAGGTAGGTGCATTGAAAGATGGCGCATTGGAAGCATACCCTGCTGGTGCTCAACTATCAGGCACATTAAAGACCACTGATGAAGCATTGAGAAAGAACGTTACTAATCTTTATACGCAAGCACGTAATTCTGCTGGCAAGGATTTAGATGTGCCACTTCAAAACTTGGCGCAGGACTATGCTGATGTATTAGACAACTTTGCTGACAAGGTTCCTGCTGGTGTTCGTAACCAGTTTAGACAATTAGGGCTTGAAGATGGCAAACAATTAAAACAGTTCACCATTGAAGGTGCTGACAAGATTCTTAAAGTTATCAGCGATAATAGGGGCACAGACCGTGCAACTAATCTAGCGTTGGATAAGTTGTCTCAGTCAGTCAAGAATGCAGTATTAAGCGTTGATTCATCTGGTGGCCCCTATGCCCCAGCAGTTAAAGCTGCGGCAGAACGTTTCAGAATGCAAGATGCTATTCCAGCACTAAAGGCGGCATCCAATGGCGATATAGCACCCGATGATTTTGTGCAGAAGTTCATTGTCAACGGCAAGACAGAAGAAGTCAATAAACTGGCATCTTTGCTGAAGACTACTGATAAGAGTGCATATGACCAAGCAAGGGCGCAAATAGGCGCATCACTGTATAAGGCTGCATTTGGTAACAACGCTGCTGGTGATAAGGCGATTGCTGCTGAAAGATTCGGCAATGAACTTAACAAGTTTGGTACAGATAAGCTTGCAGCATTCTTTACCAAAGATGAAATTAGTCAGTTAAAGACAATTGAGCGTGTGGCGGCATATCGTGGCAGTACACCATCAAATGCGCCTGTAAATTACTCTGGCACATCAGCAGCACTTGTGAATTTATTAAAAAAGATTCCTGGCGTTCCTGCTGTGGTTTCACTCGCTGATGCGGCTAAAACTACCATCAATAACGGCAGTGCTGTTAAGTCTGCGCTGGCGGCTAATGTTCCAACGACTGCTGCTACCGTTGACCATAAAGTATCTAATCTTCTTTCCAAGCTTCTTGTTGGCGGCACTCTTGGGGTTACGTCTGGGGCTGTAAGACAATAGAAAGCCGTATAAAGCTACACCAACGACAGATGCAATACCTTGTAATGCTATTTGTGTGAATTCCATAGCAACCCCTAGCCGCCTTAGTGCGGCTTTTTTATTGGATAAAATATGTCTGTAAATCTATCACCGATATTCAACGGCACGCAATTTAAAAGTGACGGCACGCTAGCTTCTGGCTATAAGATATACACTTATGCAGAAGGTTCAAGTACACCGTTAGCCACTTATACTACATCGTTAGGTGACGTACCGCAAGCTAACCCGATTGTACTGAATGCAAGGGGTGAACCACCTAGTCAGATATGGCTGACTTCAGGCGCAGGCTATAAACTTGTACTGACTACCGACTTAGGCGCGATTGTTGTAACTGAAGACAACATCAGAGGGGTGAATGATACAACCTCTAGCGTTGACCAGTGGCTTGTAAGCGGCTTAACACCTACTTATGTAGGGGCCACTCAGTTCACCTTAGTAGGTGACCAGACCACTGCATTTCACGTAGGCCGCAGAATCAAGCTGCTGGTATCTGCTGGCACGATTTACGGCACGATCACGGCAAGTGCTTATGGCGCAGTGACAACTATCACAGTTAAGACCGATTCAGGCGCGATTGATGCAGGTATCAGTTCAGTCAGTGTTGGCTTGATTACTGCGACCAATGGCTCATTGCCGACAATCAATTATTCACGTATGACAGTTGCCGCGACTGCTACGACCACGCCACTATGGGCCAGTACCAATGTACAGGACTGGTCAGGCACGCCCACGATTACCGCATTTCCTGCGGCATCACAGGCAGGTTCACAGCGCATCGTTTACCCTGCGGCTGGCACTATCATCACACATGGCGGCAGCATCAGCGTACAGGGTTCAGCAAACTACACGACAGAAGCAGGCGATGAGCTGACTATCACAGCAGTCACCACTTCAACATTTACAGTTGCAATCAAGAAAGCTAGTGGCTATGCAGTTACACAGCAAATCATATCAAGCAAAATTCAGCCTATCACAGCCATCGTAGGTTCAAGTGCGCTCACAATCACATTAAATGCCACTAACATTGATTTCAGGTCAGCAACATTAGGTAGCGGTACAGTCAATACTAGACAGATTGCCAGCCCTATCAGCGTAGTGGTTTCAAGCGGCTCAACGCTAGGCACTGTCAGTGCAACGCAGTCATTGCTTGCAGTGTTGGCTATTGATAATGCGGGTACAGTTGAATTGGCAGTTGTAAACATTGCAGGCGGGAATAATCTTGATGAAACAACGCTTATCAGTACAACGGCAGAAGGCGGGGCAGGGGCAGCAGATAGTGCCAATGTCATCTATTCAACTACAGCCAGGGCAAGCGTTCCGTTCAGGATTGTTGGTTATGTTGAATCTACACAGGCCACAGCAGGCACATGGGCTACTGCCCCTAGCAAAATTCAAGGTGCTGGCGGTCAAGCATTGCAGCATATTGGCGCGATAACAACTGGAACAGCGCAAGCTACAACATCAGGTGTGACAGTTGATATTTCAGGCATCCCTAATACGGCTAAATCAGTGACGTTAATGTTATTAGGCGTATCGACTAACGGCAGTTCCCCAGTTGTTATCAGGCTAGGCACAGCAGCAGGAATTATAGCTACTGGATATTTAACAGGAACTATTGGCGGCAATGGGGCTGGCACTGCTGTAGCAAATAATACCACTGGGTTTCAGGTTGAGGCAGGCTCATTATCTGCGGCTGCAACTGTACGTCATGGCTCAATTACTTTTAATTTATATGGAACTGATACATGGGTTGGGAATGGATTAGTCGGAGGTAGTAACACTGCTCAAATAGGAATGGTTGCAGGTTCCATTGCATTAGGTGCGCCTCTAACACAAATCAGAATAACAACATCAAACGGCACTGATGCATTTGATGCAGGTGCTATCAATATATCGTATCAATAAGCCCATCAAGAGGCACGAAATAACAACAAAAAAAACCATGACCAGAAAGGCCACTAATGGAATATTTAATCGCAGTCAAAGCGTGGGCAGGCGCAACTATCCCAGCCGCTATCGGTTCACTTCTCTCACTCTACGTTAGCAAGGAAAAAACAGCAGCAATGAAACGGTGGGAACTGTTCTTTGTGTTCTTATCAGGGATAGCTCTCGCGCATTACATTGGCGGGGCTGCTATCGAGTACAGCAAGATAGACGCTCATGGACTGATTGCTGACGCTATTAAATTGACCATTGGCCTGCTAGGCATGGCAACCATTACCAACATATTCACGCAGTTACCTTTAGCGGTTGAAGGTTTGCGTAAGAAATGGACTGACTAATGTTATATCTGGCTCTATTTGGAGCGTGTATCGCTGTGGAACTAAGCCCGAAGATACACACTGACAACATACTCAAGAAGATAGCAATAGGCTTTATTGCGGTAGGTGCGCTGGTTGAATATTCAGGAAAACACTCTCTATTTGTTGAGATTGGAATATTGACGTATCTGGCGGCTAATCTCTGCACTGCCTACTGTACAAAGCCTAAACGCAGGAGTGCTGACCGATGATTACTTTAGACCAATATGCAGGTGTTTGGAAGCATCACGTTGACTGGAACGGTGCTTGTCAGCATGCGGCTGAATTGTTATTAGATCGTGTAAATAGATTGCTTACCCAGTATGAATCTGAAAAAAGGCCGCTTGATGTAAACAAAAAGACAAACACGAACATATCAGGCGAGGTGTACGGTGGTTTCAGGCCGTTAGATTGCCCGATAGGGGCCAAGCAATCAAGCCATAAATTAGGCATGGCGGTTGATGTTTATGACCCATATAACACGATAGATATTTGGATAGATGCTAATCCTAGTGTACTGGAAAAATATGATTTATATCGTGAGCATCCAGTCAGCACAATGACATGGTGTCATCTGTCCACAAAAGCACCTAAATCAGGGAAAAGGACATTTATACCATGATATTCCTATGGCTACTACGCATTAAATCAGTTTTAAGTACCGCTATAACGTTCATAGCGGCTCATTGGCAAGAGTTTATAGTGCTGTGCTTATGCTTGGCTGTATTGTGGTATAGAAACGCTTATATCGCTGAAAAAGGCAAGTTTGAAGCACATATCGCTGCTGATAAGCAAGCCTATGATATGCGCGTCATTGAGAACCGTATCAAAGAAGGCGTACATGCTAAAGATATAACCGAACTCAACAACCTACACAGTAAAGAGATTGAATCTATAAGGGGTGATTATGCTAAACGTAACAAGAATGATGCTCTTACTATTGCCGATTTGCGTAAGCAGTTGCGCGACAAGCTCGCCGCCGATAGCTTTGGATTGCCCACATCCCCAGGCGATACCGAAAGAGATACCGAAGTATGGAGAAGCAGTTACGCAGCCCTTGCTGGAAAATATCAAACGCTAGTAGATGCGTGTACAATCACCACTTCTGATTTTAACGCATTGCGTAAATGGTCAGACAGTACGTGTGAATTGGTAGGGTGCAAATAACTGAACAGTGGGAAAATTGCAGGAAATACTCTGAATACCGCATGAATACTTGTTACTTGGTGCCCAGAAGATAATACGAGATATTCCTACACTTTTTTTGCAAAACTCACACTTATATACATCAATGACTTAGCGCATTGTCTAAAAAATAATCCACACAAAAACACCTTTCCACATATAATTCCTGAAACATTCACGGGATAAATAGTGGGAATTCATGGCAAGTTTTCGCAAAGTCTGCAATAGCTGGGAAGCTCAAGTTTACATCAAGGTAAACGGAGTGCCTAAACGCAAGTCTAAAACATTCAAGCTCAAGGCGCGTGCGGTGGAGTGGGCTTATGCTATGGAAGCTGGAAAGTTTGAACCAGAGAAGCATCTATTCAGTGAAGCCTTAGAGGAATATGCGAAGGTCTGTAATAATCGGTGGGAAGAAATACGGTTAAAGAAGTTTGCGCGTGAACTGGAATTTAGTAATAAGCAGATTGCATCTATCACGCCTGGCGATATAGCAAAGTGGCGAGACAACTCTAAACTGCAAGGCTCAACGATACGCAGGGAAATGGTTTTACTGAATGCTGTATTTGAGATTGCACGTAAGGAATGGCAATGGATAGACAATAACCCGTTATCCGATGTTAAAAGGCCGCCAGACAACCCACACAGGAAGCGTTTAATAAGCCATGACGAGTTTTCTATCATGGCTGATACACTAGGCTATGACGAGCATGAAAAATGCGTTACAGACGACCAGCAAGTAGCTTTATGTATGTTTATTGCAGAGCAGACAGGGATGCGTTCTGGTGAGATTGTTTCACTTGAATGGAATCAGGTTGATTTGGCAGGGCGTAAGGTACATTTGACTAAGACAAAGAACGGTGACGAGCGTGATGTTCCTTTGACGTTGAAAGCAGTAGAACTATTCAAGCAGCTAGACACTAAAGGCAAGTGCTTTACTATTACCGATTCGCAACGAGATTTTCTATTCAGGTCAGCCAGAAAAGCATCAAACTTATCTGGCTTTGTGTTTCACGATACACGCCATAATGCCTGTACATGGATGGCTAAGAAAGTGGATAACATTACCCTTGCTAAAATCATGGGGCATCGTAACCCTAAGTCTCTGATGGTTTACTATAACCCTGATGCTGGTGAGATTGCATCTATGCTAGATTGATTACGCCCCCAAGCATAAGAACGATAATTTGGGTCTAGCTCACTTACTCTCTTCTCAAGCATTTCTGCCCATTCAGTTAATCTTATGATTTGATATTTTTTATCAATATTATCCCATACAAGATTATTA